>Ga0160495_100034_pt1 | contig 267225 bp, 232 predicted proteins | sample DID4MG_4_FD_108251 | JGI IMG/M metagenome (GOLD analysis project Ga0160495, IMG submission 108251) | Enriched soil microbial communities from UW Madison campus, WI, USA - DID2933_E24_FP4 MG | ecosystem: Environmental > Terrestrial > Soil > Unclassified | place: USA: Madison, Wisconsin... | reverse complement strand
GGCGGGCTACGCCGTCGATCACGATGCGGTCCGTGCCGTGCCCCTGGATGCGGGCGCCCATCTTGATGAGCAGTTCGGCCAGGTCCACCACTTCGGGTTCGCGCGCGGCGTTCTCCAGCACGGTGCGGCCTTCGGCCAGCACGGCGGCCATCAGCAGGTTCTCGGTGCCGGTGACGGTGACCATGTCGGTGCGCACGGACGCGCCCTTCAGGCGCTTGGCGCGCGCGACGACGAAGCCGTGTTCAATGCTGATGTCGGCGCCCAGCGCGGCCAGGCCCTTGATGTGCTGATCCACCGGCCGCTGGCCGATGGTGCAGCCCCCGGGCAGGCTGACGCGCGCTTCGCCGAAGCGGGCGAGCAGCGGGCCCAGCACCAGGATGGAGGCGCGCATCGTCTTGACGAGCTCGTACGGCGCTTCCAGGTTGTCGACGCGGTCGGCCTGCAGCGTCACCACGCCGTCCGTGCCGCGTTCGGCGCGCACGCCCATGCGGCCAAGCAGGCGCAGCATGGTGGCCGTGTCGTTCAGGTGCGGCACGTTGGTGAGGGTCAGCGCATCGGCAGTCAAGAGGCCCGCGCACAGGATCGGCAGCGCCGAATTCTTGGCGCCGGAAATCGAGATTTCGCCGTGTAGCCGCGCACCGCCCGTGATGCGGAGTTTATCCATCACTTGCCTGCTTGCTGGTATTCGGCGGGGGTCAGCGTGCGCATCGACAGTGCGTGGATCTCGGCCTTCATGCGGTCGCCGAGCGCGGCGTAGACCAGCTGATGGCGCTGGATCAGGCGCTTGCCTTCGAAGGCGGTGCTGACGATGACGGCGTCGAAATGCGAGCCGTCGCCTTGCACGTCGAGATGTTCACAGGACAGGCCGTCCGCGATGTATTGGCGGACTTGCGCGGGAGTGGGAAGCATGGACGTCAGTTCCTGAGTTTGTAGCCGCTGGCCAGAAGCCGCAGCGCATACAGCGATAGCGCCAGGAACACCGCCGTCACCACCGCCAGGCTGCGCCAGGGCGAGACGTCCGACACCGCGAAGAACCCGTAGCGGAATCCGTCGATGGCGTAGAAGATGGGGTTCCAGTGGGACACGCTCTGCCAGAAGGGCGGCAGCGTGTGGATGGAATAGAACACGCCGGACAGGAACGTCGCGGGCATGATCAGGAAATTCTGGAAGGCGGCCAGCTGGTCGAATTTTTCAGACCACAGGCCCGCCACCACGCCGAGCACGGCCATGATGCCGCAGGACAGCACGGCAAACACCAGCAGCCACAGCGGGTTGGCGGGGACGAGCGACACGAAGAACAGCGCCACCGCCCACACGCACAGGCCTACGGCCAGGCCGCGCACGACGGCCGCCAGCACGAAGGCGCCGAAGATGTCGCGGTGCGACAGCGGGGGCAGCAGCATGAAGACGAGGTTGCCCGTAATGCGGCTTTGGATCAGCGACGAGGACGGGTTGGCGAACGCGTTCTGCAGCATGCTCATCATCATGAGCCCGGGGATCAGGAACGCGGTGTAGGGCACGGTGCCGTACACCATCAGGCGCCCTTCCAGCACGTGCGCAAACACCAGCAGGTACAGCAGCGCCGTGATGACGGGGGCGGCGATGGTCTGGAAGCCGACCTTCCAGAAGCGCAGCAGCTCCTTGCGCAGCAGGGTCGGAAAACCGGAGCCCGCATCCAGGCGGGGCTGCACCAGCGGCTGGCTGGCGGTCGCGGTGGGCGGCGTCATGACGAAATCTCTTCGGGTTGCAGGGCGGGCGTGGCGGGCTCGTCGCCCTGATGCATGATGCGCACGAACGCGTCTTCCAGGTCGACGCCGCCGACGCGGGCCATCAGGGCCTGCGTGGTGTCCAGCGCCACGATGCGGCCGCGCTTGAGCATGGCGATGCGGCCGCACAGGGCTTCCGCTTCTTCCAGGTAGTGCGTGGTCAGCATGATCGTGTGGCCGGCCTTGTTCAGGCGCGAGATGAATTCCCACAGGGTGCGGCGCAGGTCCACGTCCACGCCCGCGGTGGGTTCGTCCAGCACGATCACGGGGGGACGGTGCACCAGCGCCTGCGCCACCAGCACGCGGCGCTTCATGCCGCCGGACAGCGCGCGCATGTTGTTGTCGGCCTTGTCGGCCAGGCCCAGGTTGAACAGGATCTCGTCGATCCAGTCGTCGTTGTTGCGCAGGCCGAAGTAGCCGGACTGGATGCGCAGGGTCTCGCGCACCGTGAAGAACGGGTCGTAGACCAGCTCTTGCGGCACGACGCCCAGCGCGCGCCGCGCCGACTTGTAGTCGGCCACGACGTCGTAGCCACAGACGGTGGCGCGCCCGGACGAGGCGTGCGCCAGGCCGGCAAGGATGGAGATCAGGGTGGTCTTGCCCGCGCCGTTGGGGCCGAGCAGGCCGAAGAACTCGCCGTGCTCGATGTTCAGGCTGACATGGTCCAGCGCCTGGAAGCCGGGAGCGGGCGTGCGCCCGAGCAGCTTCTGCCAGCCGCGCTGGCGCGGCGAGTAGACCTTGGAGACGTTTTCTAGACTGACGGCTGACATGACGGCGGGGAGGTGCCCGGAAAGAGCGAATTGATCATTATATAAGCGCGCCGTGGCGGCAAGCGCCTATGGCCCCGGGCGGCGTAGGGATGGAGGCATCATCCGTCCCTTAAATAATTGGCCCGGCGGGCCACTTAGGGCGCGCCGGGCCGACAGCAGCCGGAACCGTGGAATTACTGGTTGCGCTGGTTCAAGGCCTTGATCAGGCCGTCGATGCCGTTCTGGTTGATCTGCTGCGCGAACTGGTTGCGGTAGTTCTCGATCAGCCAGATGCCTTCGACGTTCATGTCGTAGATCTTCCAGCCTTGCGGCGTCTTTTCCAGGCGATAGTCCACGCCGGTCGGCTGGCCGTTGGCCTGGCTGATCAGTGTGCGCACGACCACGTCGTCGGCCTTGGGGTCGCCGCGGAACGGCAGGGCCTTGACGGTGGTGCTGGGCGTGACGCGGGTCAACGCGCCGCTATAGGTGCGCACCAGCGTGCCGCGGAACGCATCGGCCAGGGCCGTCTTCTGCTGTTCCGATGCCTGGCGCCAGTAGCGGCCTGCGGCCAGGCGCGTCGTCTTCTGGAAGTTGACGTAGGGCAGGATGTGCTGGTTGACCACTTCGTTGATGCGGGTGGTATTGCCGGCCTTGACGGCTCCGTCCGCCTTGAGCACGTCCAGCGCTTCATTGGCGGTCGCGAGGACGAACTGGTCGGGCGAGCCGTTGGGGTCGGGCTTGGCCTGCGCGGCGCCGGCGGCGGCAAGGCCCAGCAGGCCCGCGAAAGTCAGGCGCTGCAACAGGGAAACAAAAGCAAATCGCATCAAAACTCCTTACTGTACCGATGAACGCAAGCCACAGCTTACTTGGTTGCGGGTGCCGGCACGGGGGCGGCCTTGCCGGCGGCAGGGGCATCGCCCTCGTCGTCTTCGTAGTTGGGCAGGGCGCCTTCGTCTTCCACGCGGTGGCCCAGCACCATGGCGTTGCGGCGTTGCAGGTAGGCGTCGCGGATGAAGCTGTACGGATCCAGCGCGACGCGGTCGATCGTGTCGGTGGCGTTCAGCAGGCTGGCGCGCGTGTCGACCAGGCGCAGGCCCCACAGCGAGTTGCGCAGGCGCACGTTGTCGATGGAGTCGACGCCCATGTAGCCGTAGGTCGTGCCGTAGATATCGCCGACCAGGCCTGCGCCGTCGCGCACCGTGGACGAGCCGAAGAACGGCAGCACCAGGTACGGGCCCTGGCCGAAGCCCCACACGCCCAGCGTCGTGCCGAAGTCGTTGGGGATCTTGCGCGCGCCGTTGGCCGAGGCCACGTCGAAGCAGCCGCCCACGCCCATCGTGGTGTTGAACAGGAAGCGGCCCAGCGTGTTCACGAAATCGTGGCCGCGGCCCTGCAGGAAGCTGTTGGCGCCGGACCAGAGGTCGCCGACGTTGCTGAAGATGTTGTGCACGCAGCTACGCACGGGCTGCGGCGTGACGAAGGTATAGGCCTGAGCGACCGGCTTGAAGACCGCGCGGTCGACCGTGTCGTTGAACTTGTAGACGCCCCGGTTGAAGCCTTCCCACGGATCGCGCGGATCCGGGTTCTGCGGCGCGGCGCAGCCGGCCATCAGCGCACCCGCCGCTGCGATGGTGGCAATTCGGGAAATTGCGTTCTTGTTCATGATCAGGGCATTCCTATCGACGATTCTTATGATATTGCGATGGCCAAGTGCAGCCTGTTACGGCTTCTTTCGCATCGTCTTCAATTTGGCGCTTTCGCGGCGGGTTCGGGTTCTGAGGCCGCGCCCTGCTTCTCCGCGGAGCCGTACAGGAACTGGCTGATCAGCTGTTCAAGCACAACCGCGCTTTGTGTATAGCGGATTTTTCCGCCGTCGGTAAAGTTCTCTTCTTCGCTGCCCGCCGTCAGGCCCAGGTACTGTTCGCCCAGCAAGCCGGACGTGAGGATGGACGCCGATGTGTCCTTGGGAAACTGGTAGGCCTTCTCCAGATTCACCGATACGACCGCCTGGAAAGTCTTGTCGTCAAAGGTGATGCTGGACACGCGGCCCACCACGACGCCAGCGCTTTTGACCGCGGCGCGCGGCTTGAGGCCGCCTACGTTATCGAAATTGGCCGATAGCGTATAGGTCGGGGCGAAGGAAAAGGTGCTGAGGTTGCCAGCGCGCAACGCCAGGAACACCAGCGCGATCGCGCCCAGCAGTACAAACAGGCCTACCCAGAAGTCGGTTTTTTCGCGTGACATGATCGATCCGTTTCAATTTCCAAACATCAAGGCGGTGAGCAGGAAGTCCAGCCCAAGTACCGCCAGGGAGCCCACGACCACGGTGCGCGTGGTGGCGCGGGCGACGCCTTCGGGGGTGGGCCGAGCCTGCCAGCCTTCATAGAGCGCCACCAGCGTCACCGTGACGCCGAACACCAGGCTCTTGATGACCCCGTTGGCCACGTCGTTCCAGACATCGACGCCGCTTTGCATCTGCGACCAGAACGCGCCCGCGTCCACGCCGATCATCAGGACGCCGACGACCCAGCCGCCCAGGATGCCCACCATGGAGAACACCGCCGCCAGGATGGGCATGGCGATGATGCCGCCCCACAGGCGCGGCACCAGCACGCGGCGGATCGGGTCGACGGCCATGACTTCCATGGCCGACAGTTGTTCGCCGGCCTTCATCAGGCCGATTTCGGCGGTCAGGGACGTGCCCGCGCGGCCCGCGAACAGCAGCGCCGTCACGACAGGACCCAGTTCGCGCACCAGCGACAGGGCGACCAGCAGCCCCAGCGCTTCTTCGGAACCATAGCGGTTCAGCGTGTAATAGCCCTGCAGCCCCAGCACGAAGCCCACGAACATGCCGGACACGGCGATGATCAGGAGCGAATAGTTGCCGATGAAATGGACCTGTTGCGAAACCAGGCGCGGGCGCGAGAACACGATGCCGCTGCGTGCCAGCATGCCGCCGAAGAAGCGCGTGAAGTAGCCGATGCCGGAGACGAGGTTGCGCACCCAACCGCCCAGCGCGCTCACGGGATTGTGGGATCCGCTCATGCTTTGCGCCCTTTCTGTTCGGAAAGCCACTTCTGGAAAGCGGGCGTTTCGGGATACTGGAACGCGACCGGGCCGTCGGGTTCGCCTTTCAGGAATTGCTGGACATACGGGTCTTGCGAGGCCGACAGCGATTCCGGGGTGCCGGCGGCGGCAAGCTTGCCCTGCCCCACCAGGTACACCTGGTCGGCAATGGCGAAGGACTCCTGCACGTCGTGGGTGATCAGCACCGAGGCGCAACCCAGGCGGTCGGCCAGGCTGCGGATCAGGCGGGCGGTGATGCCCAGCGAGATCGGGTCCAGCCCGGCGAAGGGTTCGTCGTACAGGATCAGTTCGGGTTCCAGCACCACGGCGCGGGCGAGCGCGACGCGGCGCGCCATGCCGCCGGAGATCTCGGCCACCTTCAGGTGCGCCGCGGCGCGCAGGCCGACGGCGTCCAGTTTGTCCAGGACGCGGTCGGTGATGTCGGATTCGGACAGTTTGGTGTGTTCGCGCAGCGGGAACGCGACGTTTTCGAACACATTCAGGTCGGTGAAGAGCGCGCCCTGCTGGAACAGCACGCCCATGCGCTTGCGCAGGGATTGCAGTTCGGCGCGGCTGGCGCGGCCGATGTCCTGGCCGAACGCCAGGACCTGGCCCTGCTGCGCGACGAGCTGGCCGGTGGCCGCCCGCAACAGCGTGGTCTTGCCCGAACCCGAGCCGCCCATGACGGCGACCACTTGGCCCGCGCGCACGTCCATGGAGATATCGCGCAAGACGGTGAAATCACCGTAGCCTAGCGCCACACCTTCCAGGCGCAGGGCGAATTCCGGGGTGCTGCTTGTTTGAGCGGGCATGGGCAACGAAATGGGTGTTTCGGTGGCGGAGCTTGCCCTGTTGCCTTGTCGACACGCAGGACGGCTAACCGGGGCGGCGCGGGCAAGACAGGCTGCGTCGGGAAGCGCCCGGTTATCTCAGGTGCGGGGGACCAAGACGGACTCTGGCCCCCAGCGGCGAGGCGCCATTGTAGCCCGACGCTTTGTAATCACAATGCGATAGGTCGCCAGTGGAACAGTGTTTTCGGTATCAGGGACAATCGCCCGCCCCGGCGCGGGACGCCGGGCGAGACCCGCCCGGCGCTCAGCGGCGCGCCTGGGCCGCCCGGGTTTCCCGGGCCAGGCGGTCAACCAGGTCGGCCGTGCGTTCGCGCCGGGCCAGCGGGGCGGCCTGCCCTGCCCACAGGGACAGCACGTTGATATTGCCGGCCTTGCCGCCCGCCGTGCGCATGGGGCGGGTCAGCGCATTCTGCAGCGGATACGGCAGGATGTCGGCGGCGATGGCGTCGGCGTCGCGCATGAAGGCGTTGGAGATGCCGCGCGCGGGCCGGCCCGAGAAGGCGCGGGTCACGCGGGATTGTTCGGCGCGCGATGCCGGCAGCACGGCCTTGTAGGCGTCGCTGATACCCGACTCGTCTGTCGTGAGGAAGGCCGTCCCCATTTGTGCCACGTCGGCGCCCAGCGCCAGCGCGGCGGCGATGCCGCGGCCGTCCATGATGCCCCCGGAGGCGATCACCGGCACGGAAACCGCGTCCGCCATCTGCGGCACGAGCGCCATGGTGCCGATCAGCGATTGTTCGAAATCGTCCAGGAAGGTGCCGCGGTGCCCGCCCGCTTCGGCCCCCTGGGCCACGACGGCGTCTACCCCGTCCTGCTCCAGCGCGACCGCCTCGCGCACGGTGGTGGCCGTACCGACGGTCAGGATGCCCAGTTCACGGCAGCGCGCCAGCACGTCGGCCGGGATCCGGCCAAAGGTGAAGCTGAAGACCGCCGGGCGTAGTCGCAGGACGGCGTCGATCTGCCCGGGCAGCGGGTCGGCCTGCGGACCGGGTGCGACCGGGGCCGGCAGGCCCAATTGTTCATGGTAGCGGGCCATCAGGGCCAGCATGCGGCCGGTGTCGCCCTGCATGGGTTGCTCCGGCACGGATGCGAACAGGTTGATGGCGAACGGGCGCGGCGTGCGGGCACGGATGTCCGCCACCGCCGCCTCGATCTGCTCGGGGCTCATGTAGGCCGCCCCGAGCGATCCCAGGACACCCGCTTTCGACGCCTCGGACACCAGCTCCACCGTGGTTGCGCCGCCCGCCATGGGGGCCTGGATGATGGGATGGTCCAACTTCAGAAGGTCAAGCAGACGGGTGGCCATGGGAAGACTCCTAGGGGTTATTGAAGCTGGATGTTTCCAGCCTTGATGACGTGGGCCCACTTCTCGGTTTCGCTCTTGATGAAGGCCGCGAATTCCTCGGGCGTGCCGCCGCCTGCCTGGCTGCCGGTGTCGGCGATGGCCTTCTGCACATCCGGTTCCTTCAGGATGCGGTTGAATTCGGCGTTCAACTTGGCAATGATCGGCGCCGGCGTGCCCGCCGGGGCCACGATGCCCTGCCAGTTGTAGGACTCGAAGCCCGGCAGGCCCGATTCGGCCATCGTCGGCACGTCAGGCAGCACGTCCAGGCGCTTGGCGGACGTGACGGCGATGGGGTGGATCTTGGCGCCCTGGATGGCGGGCAGCGCGGAATAGCCCATTTCGAACATCATCGAGATATGGCCGCCCATCAGGTCGGTCGCGGCCAGGCTGCCGCCCTTGTAAGGGACGTGCACGATGTCGATCTTGGCCTGTTCGCGGAACATTTCGCCCGACAGGTGGTGCGCGCCGCCCACGCCAGACGAGCCGAAGGACAGCTTGCCGGGTTGCTTCTTCGCCAGTGCGATCAGGTCGGCCAGCGTCTTGACCGGCAGCTCGTTGTTCACGCTCAGCACCAGCGGGCTGTTTTCGATCAGGACGATGGGCGCCAGGTCCTTTTGCGGGTTGTACGGCATTTCCTTCATCAGCGACGGGTTCACCGCCATGGGGGCCAGGTTGCCCGTGCCGATGGTGTAGCCGTCCGGGGCAGCCTTGGCGATCAGGTTGGTGCCGACCACGCCGCCCGCGCCCGCCTTGTTCTCGACCACGATGGGCTGGCCCAGCGATTCGCCCAGCTTGCGCGCCAGCAGCCGCACGCGCGTGTCGGCAAAGCCGCCCGGCGCGTAGGGAACGATCATGGTGATGGGTTTGGCGGGCCAGTCGGCGGTCTGGGCCTGCGCGGTGCCGCTGAAAGCGGCAACGGCCGCCAACGCGGCGATCAGGGGGCGCAAAGATTTCATGCTGGGTGACTCCTCGTTCTTTTCTCTAATGTGTGCAGCCCTGCGGGCCGATCGCATTATGCCCAGCGCCTTTGTCTTCTGTCGTGATTTTTCCCAAACGCCAGGCCGAGAGCGCGAGGAGGCCCGCGCCGGTGCCCAGCACTTGCGGCAGGCCCGCGCCCCAGTGCGCGGCCCACGAGGCCAGCAGCGGCCCCAGGATCTGTCCGGCGGCAAACGCGGCGGTCATGATGGCGGCGGCCCGGGGGGCGGCGGCGCCGGCGGCGCGCCGGGCGGTCAGCATGCCCGCCTGCGTGATCACCATGAACGTGCCGCCCACCAGCAACGCGGCCACGATCACGGCGGCGATGTGGTGCCACAGCGCCACGGCCAGCATGCCCAGCGCCATCAGCGCCTGGGCGCCCTGCCAGACGCGCTTGTCGTCACGACCGCGCGCAAGCCTGGGAACCAGCAGGCAGGAAACCGCCGCGGCCAACCCGAACAGCGGCCAGGCCCAGCCGAAGATGGCGGGGTCGGAGATGACCTCCTTGGCCATCGCGGGCAGGAAGGTGGCGGGAATGATGTAGCCCACGCCGAATACGCCGTAGTGCAGCGCCAGCCGGGGAATCGCGGGGGACATCGGTGCGGGTCGCGCGGCGGCGGCCGATGGCCGGGCGGAGACGGCGGGCCGGTTCAGCCCCGGCCAGGCGATGGCGGACAGGGCCAGCGTCAACCCGCCCAGGGCCAACCACATGCCGTCGGCCCGGACGCCCCAGGCCATCAGCGCCAGACAGGCAAGCCCCGTCAGCGCAATGCCCGCGCCCACGCCGGCATAGGTCAGCCCCGACGCTGCGGGCTCGCGCGGGTCGCCCGCCGGCACGGGCCGCGAGCTGGCCACGCAGATGAAGGCGCTGGCGCTGGCATACCCCGCCGCAAGCCGCAGCGCGCACCAGAACGCGACGTCATGGATCAGCGGCATGGCCAGCGTCAGCAGCGCCACCGCCAGCAGGCTCAGCGCCAATTGGCCGCGCGGGTGGCGCACCGGCCAGACGACGGCCGCCAGGGCGCCCAGCAGATAGCCCGCATAGTTGGCCGAGGCGATCCAGCTGCCCTGCGCCAAAGACAAGCCGCCTTCCTGCGCCATCAGCGGCCAGACCGGGGTGAAGGCGAAACGGCCGATCCCCATGGCGGCGGCCAGCGCCAGGGCGGCGGGCCAGGCCAGGCTGGCGGCGCTGCGGGAGTCGGGAACGGAAGGGTAAGCAGGCGTTGACATGTATCCACTCTACGGCTGTACTAATATCTTTAATAGTGAATTATTAAGAACATAGGTTCTTGAAATGAGAAACTTGGATCTCGACGCGTTGCAGATCTTCAAGGCGGTGGCCGACCAGGGCGGCGTGGCGCGCGCGGCCCAGCACCTGAACCGAGTGCAGTCCAATGTCTCGACGCGGTTAAAGCAGCTGGAAGCCTCGCTGAATGCCCCACTCTTTCGGCGCCAGAACCGCCGTCTGGTGTTGTCGGACCAGGGGCGCGTGCTGCTGTCGTACGCCGACCGCCTGCTGCGCCTGTCGGACGAGGCGCAGGCTGCGGTGCGCGATGGCGCGCCGCAAGGCGTGTTGCGCATCGGCACGATGGAAAGCACGGCAGCCGCGCGCCTGCCGCCGATCCTGGCGGCCTATCACGCGGCGTGGCCGCAGGTGGGAATCGAATTGGTCACGGGCACGTCCGGCGCGTTGGCGGCCAAGGTACGCAACTACGACATCGACGCGGCGTTCGTGGCCCAGCCGTTTTCGGCGGACGGCCTGGCGGCCATCGATGCCTTCAAAGAAGAGCTGACGCTGATTTCGCCGCTGGCCTGGGGAGCAATCACCAGCGCCCAGGATCTTGGCGACCGTACGGTCATCGCGTTTGCGGCAGGGTGTTCGTACCGGCGCATCCTGGAATCGTGGTTGAACCACGAAGGCCTGGCGCCAGGCAGGGTGATGGAGTTTGCGTCGTACCACGCCATCGTGGCGTGCGTGGCGGCAGGCTCAGGTGTCGCCATCGTGCCGCGTTCGGTGCTGGCGGTGCTGGGCGCGGAACATTCGGTCTGCGTCAGCGCGCTATCCGGCTCGTATGCGCACGCGCAGACCCAACTGGTCTGGCGTGCGGATGACGATACGCCTGCGCTGCAGGCATTGCGCCAGCAGTTGATCGCTTAGAAGCGGTAGCCGACGCCCAGCGTGGCCACCCACGGATCGATGCGTGCGGTGCCGATGTGCTGGCCGTCCAGCTTCACCTTCGACTTGATGTCGATGTAGCGGATGTCGGCGTTCATGAACCAGCGTTCGTTGATCTTGAAGTCCGCACCCAATTGCGCGGCCACGCCCCAGGAGTCGCCCAGCTTCAGGTTCGAGCCCTTCAGCGCGCCTTCGGCCTTGGTGTCGAAGAAGTGCGTGTAGTTGATGCCGACGCCGATGTAGGGCTGGATCATGCTGTCGGGCAGGATGTGCCATTGCAGGCTGAGCGTGGGCGGCAGTTGCTTGCTGGAGCCGATCTTGCCCAGGCCGCTGCCGCTGACGTCGTGTTCGAACGGCCAGGCGCCCAGCAGTTCGATGCCGATGTTGCGCGTGACCATGTAGCCCAGCGTGAAGCTCGGGCGCACGTTGTTGTTGACGTCGAGCTTGACGCTGCCATCAAGCACCGACCCGTTGTTGGATGAAGGACGGACCTGCGTCACGCCCACCCGGAACAGCACGTCGCCTGCCTCATGGGCATGCGCGGGAGCAGCGAGTGCGCCGGCGGCGATCAGGCCGGCGATGGCGGTGGCGCGGAAACGCCCGTTCAGCGAAAACATTTTTCTTCTCCGATCTTTCCATGAGGGTGAGACCACAGGTTCTCAAACCTGGCGCAGGGCCCGGTTGATATGTGTCAAACCGTGAAAAGATGCGGAAGTCGCCGTGGCGGCCCGGCAACAGGAATCAGAAAGTTCCTATGCAAGCGCCAACAAAAAAACGCCGGCGCCCAGGCCCAGCATGATGAAAGGACTGATGCGCGTATAGACCAGCGCCGCGGTGGAGGCGGCCGCCACGGCCCAGGCCCACGCGCCGCCCTCGGCTGCGCGCAGGATCGTGCATGACGAGGCCAGGATCATGCCGGCGGCCACCGGTACCAGCCCGGCTTCGATGGAACGGATGCAGGCGGTATGCCGGTAGCGCGCCCAGACCCGCGCCAGCGCGTAGATCAGCAGCGAGCACGGCAGGAAGATGGCGATCGATGCCACGATCGCGCCGGCCCAGCCGCCCACGTGCCAGCCGATCAGGGTCACCAGCAGCGAGGCTGGTCCGGGCGTGATGCGCGACAGCGCGAAGTAGTCCAGGAACTGCGCATCGTTGATCCAGCCATAGCTGTCCACCGCCTGGCGATGGATGTCCGGCAGGATGCTCTGGCCACCGCCCACGGTCAGGAATGACAGCGGCGTGAACACCGCGAACAGGTCGTGCAGCGTCGCCAGGTTCATTTGCGCGGCTCCTGCCGGCGGATGCGCGTGTACGCAATGAAGATCGACAACGGCGCCATCACGCCCACCACCCACAGCAGCGGCAGGCGCAACAGGAAGATGGCGATGAAGGTGCAGAGCATGATGGCCGCGGGCACCCGTCCGATCAAGGCCCGCCGCGCGGCGCGCAAGCCCGTCTGCAGCGATACGCCCACCGCAGCGGCGGCCACGCCGGCCATCGCCACGTGCAGGCCGTGCGACTGCGCCATGCTGGCGAACAGCGCCGCCAGCGCAATCGCCACCAGCATGGGCGCCACGGTGATGCCCAGGCCGCCCAGCAAGGCGCCGGGCCCGCCGCGCAGCCGGAAGCCGATCCAGATGGCCAGGTTCACCACGTTCACACCGGGAAAGGACTGCGCCAGGGCCAGCCCGGACAGGAAATCGGATTCCGACATCCAGCGCCGCTGCTGCACGAATTCCCGCATCATCCAGCCGCTCAAGCCCCCGCCGAAACTCGTCAGGCCGACTTTGGTGAACGCCAGGAAGATCTGCGGCAAGGTGGGCGGAGCGGTGGCGGCGTCGGAGGACATGGCGGGCAAGGGAGGGGGCGATGGCGCATCTTACGGAAACGCGAATGTCGCTTGCCTGAATGCATTCGCCGCCTTGGCGCAGGGGGCGCGAAGGCGGCGAACGGGGCTTTTCAGAAGAAAAGGATCAGCGCGGCAGTTCGCTCGCGCCCATCAGGTAGGCATCCACCGAACGCGCGCACTGGCGGCCTTCGCGGATGGCCCAGACCACCAGCGACTGGCCCCGGCGCATATCACCCGCGGCAAACACCTTTTCAACGTTGGTGCGGTAGTCGTCGGTGTTGGCGCGCACGTTGCCGCGCGCATCCCGGTCCACGCCGAAAGCGTCCAGCACCGTCTGCACCGGCGACACGAAGCCCATGGCCAGCAGCACGAGGTCAGCCTTGATCTCGAATTCCGAGCCCTCGACTTCGCGCATCTTCATCTGGCCGGTGGCGTCGTCCTTGAACCATTCGACGCGGGCGCCGACCAGCTTTTCGACCTTGCCGTTGCTGCCCTTGAGCAGCTTGGTGGTCACGGACCAGTCGCGGTCGCAGCCTTCTTCGTGCGAGGACGACGTACGCATCTTCAGCGGCCAGTACGGCCACGTCATGGTCTTGTTTTCGGACTCGGGCGGCTGAGGCATCAGTTCGAATTGCGTGACCGAAGCCGCACCGTGCCGGTTGCTCGTGCCCACGCAGTCGGAACCCGTATCGCCGCCGCCGATCACGACCACGTGCTTGCCCTTCGCAAGCGTCTGGTCGGTCAGGCGGTCGCCGGCAACGGCCTTGTTCTGCTGGCGCAGGAAGTCCATCGCGTAGTACACGCCCGACAATTCGCGGCCCGGCACCGGCAGGTCGCGCGGGGTCTCGGAACCGCCCGTCATGACGATCGCGTCGAATTCCGCCTTCAGCGAATCCGGCGTGCGCACCGTCAGGCCATCGGCCACGGGGTCCTTCGGGTTGCCGATGTAGGTCGACGGCGCGAATTCCACGCCCTCGGCTTCCATCTGCGAAATGCGGCGGTCGATCTGGTGCTTTTCCAGCTTGAAGTCCGGGATGCCGTAGCGCAGCAGGCCGCCGATGCGGTCGCTCTTTTCGAACAGCGTCACGGAGTGGCCGGCGCGCGCCAGTTGCTGCGCGCACGCCATGCCGGCGGGGCCGGAGCCCACGACCGCGACCTTCTTGCCCGTCTTCTTGGCCGGCACCAGCGGGGCGACCCAGCCTTCGGCCCAACCCTTGTCGATGATCGCGTGCTCGATGGACTTGATGCCGACAGCGTCGCTGTTGATGTTCAAGGTACAGGCGGCCTCACACGGCGCCGGGCAGATGCGGCCGGTGAACTCGGGGAAGTTGTTGGTGGAGTGCAGCACGTCCAGCGCGCGGCGCCAGTCCTGCTTGTACACCAGGTCATTCCAGTCCGGGATGATGTTGTTGACCGGGCAGCCGTTGTTGCAGAACGGGATGCCGCAGTCCATGCAGCGCGCGGCTTGCTGCTTGGCCTGGTCATCAGTCAGGTGCAGCACGAATTCGCGCCAGTTCTTCAGCCGCTTCTGCGGGGCCTCGGAGGCCTCCTGCAGACGCTGAAATTCCATAAAGCCGGTAATCTTTCCCATGGTATCCCTCACGCAGCCAGTTGTTGCTGGTTGGCTGCACGCCACATTTCACCCAATGCGCGACGGTAGTCCGTCGGCATGACCTTTACGAATTTGCCGCGCGAGGCTTCCCAGTCGCCCAGGATCTCGCGGGCGCGGTAGCTGCCGGTGTAGCGGAAGTGGTCTTCCACCAGGCGGCGCAGGATGGTTTCATCCGTCTCGCGCTCGCCACCGCGCTGCGCGCTGTGCCAGATGTCGATGTTGTTGCCAGCCTGCTGTTCCGCATGCGGCGCCACGCCTTCCAGTTCAACCATCGACAGGTTGACGCGGTGCTTGAGCGTGCGTTCCGGATCCCACACATACGCCACGCCGCCCGACATGCCGGCCGCGAAGTTGCGGCCTGTCGCGCCCAGCACCACGACCGTGCCGCCCGTCATGTATTCGCAGCCATGGTCGCCCGTGCCTTCCACGACCGTCGCGGCGCCGGAGTTACGCACCGCGAAACGTTCGCCGGCCACGCCATTGAAGAACGCTTCGCCTGCCAGCGCGCCATACAGCACGGTGTTGCCGGCAATGATGTGGTCGGGGCCGAAGCCGCGGAAGTCGTTGGGCGAGCGCACGATGATGCGGCCGCCGGACAGGCCCTTGCCGACGTAGTCGTTGCCTTCGCCCACCAGGTCCATCGTGATGCCGTGCGCCAGGAACGCGCCGAAGCTTTGGCCGGCGGTGCCGTTGCACTGGATGTGGATGGTGTCGTCCGGCAAGCCGTCATGGCCGTAGCGCGAAGCCACGGCGCCCGACAGCATGGCGCCGATCGTGCGGTTGCGGTTGCGCACCGGCACGATGAACGACACCTTTTCGCCGCGTTCCAGCGCGGGGCGGCTGCGGTCGATCAACTGGTGGTCCAGCGCGCCGGCCAGGCCGTGGTCCTGCTCTTCGGTCTGGCGCACGTCGGCATCCGACTGCGTTTGATGGAACACGCGGGCGAAGTCCAGCCCTTGCGCCTTCCAGTGCTCGACGCCCGAACGCATGTCCAGCAGATCGGCGCGGCCGATCAGGTCGTCGAACTTGCGGATGCCCAGCTGGGCCATGATTTCGCGGACTTCTTCGGCGATGAAGAAGAAGAAGTTCACGACGTGCTCGGGCTTGCCCTGGAATTTCTTGCGCAGGACCGGGTCTTGCGTGGCCACGCCCACCGGGCAGGTGTTCAGGTGGCACTTGCGCATCATGATGCAGCCTTCGACGACCAGCGGGGCGGTCGCGAAGCCGAATTCGTCGGCGCCCAGCAGCGCGCCGATGACGACGTCGCGGCCGGTCTTCATCTGGCCGTCGGCCTGCACGCGGATGCGGCTGCGCAGGCGGTTCAGCACCAGCGTCTGCTGCGTTTCGGCCAGGCCCAGTTCCCACGGCGTGCCCACGTGCTTGATGGACGACACTGGAGACGCGCCCGTGCCGCCGTCATGGCCGGCGATCACGACGTGGTCGGCCTTGGCCTTGGCGACACCGGCGGCGACCGTGCCCACGCCCACTTCGGACACGAGCTTGACCGACACCGAGGCCTTGGAATTCACGTTCTTCAGATCGTGGATCAGCTGGGCCAAGTCTTCGATCGAGTAGATGTCATGGTGCGGCGGGGGCGAAATCAGGCCCACGCCCGGCACCGAATAGCGCAGCTTGGCGATGTATTCCGACACCTTGTGGCCGGGCAACTGGCCGCCTTCGCCGGGCTTGGCGCCTTGCGCCATCTTGATCTGGATCTGGTCGGCCGACGACAGGTACTCGGCGGTCACGCCGAAACGGCCCGACGCCACCTGCTTGATCTTCGAGCGCAGCGAGTCGCCCTTCTTCAGCACGACGTCGGCTTCGATGCGGTCGGAACCCAGCAGCGAGGCCAACGTGTCGCCGTCCTTGATGGTGCTCTTGCCTTCGCGCATTTCGGCGCGGTAGCGCAGCTCGTCTTCGCCGCCTTCGCCGGTGTTGGATTTGCCGCCGATGCGGTTCATGGCCACGGCCAGCACCGAGTGTGCTTCGGTCGAGATCGAACCCAGCGACATGGCGCCGGTGGCAAAGCGCTTGACGATGTCCTTGGCCGATTCGACGTCGTCCAGCGGGATGGCGCGCGACGGGTCGAAGCGGAACTCGAACAGGCCGCGGAGGGTCATGTGGCGACGGCTCTGGTCGTTGATGATCTGCGCGTATTCCTTATAGGTGCGGTAGTTGTTGGCGCGCGAGGCGTGCTGCAGCTTGGCGATGGAATCCGGCGTCCACATGTGTTCTTCGCCCCGCACGCGGTAGGCGTATTCGCCGCCGGCGTCCAGGTCGTTGGCCAGCACCGGGTCGGTGCTGAACGCCGCGCGGTGCTGGCGCAGCGCTTCTTCGGCCACCTGGAAGATGCCGATGCCTTCGATGTTGGACGAGGTGCCGGTGAAGTACTTGTTCACCAGGCCGCTTTGCAGGCCCACGGCTTCGAAGATCTGCGCGCCGGTGTAGGACATGTAGGTCGAGATGCCCATCTTGGACATGACCTTGTTCAAGCCCTTGCCGATCGCCTTGATGAAGTTCTTCACGGCCTTTTCGGGGTCATTCATCTTGCCCAGCGATTCCAGTGCCAGGTAGGGGTGAATGGCTTCGGCGCCGTAACCGCCCAGCAGCGCGAAGTGGTGCACTTCGCGCGCCGAACCGGTCTCCACGACCAGGCCGGTGTTGGTGCGCAGGCCGGCGCGGATCAGGTGCTGGTGGACGGCGGAGGTTGCCAGCAGCGCGGGGATGGCCACGCGCTCGCTGTCGACCAGGCGGTCCGACACGATCAGGATGTTGTAGCCGCTTTGCACCGCATCGACGGCGCGCGCGCACAGCGCGGCCACGCGGGCTTCGATGCCCTCGGGGCCCCAGGCGGCGGGGTACGTGATGTCCAGTTCAAAGCTGCGGAACTTCTTGCCCGTGACCTGCTCGATGTCGCGGATCTGCGCCATGGCGGCGAAGTCCAGCACCGGCTGGGACACTTCCAGGCGCAGCGGCGGGTTGACGTTGTTGATGTCCAGCAGGTTGGGCTTGGGGCCGATGAACGACACCAGCGACATCACCAGCTGTTCGCGGATGGGGTCGATGGGCGGGTTCGTGACCTGGGCGAACAACTGACGGAAGTAGTTGTAGAACGGCTTGGCGCGGTCCGACAGCACGGCCAGCGGGGCGTCGTTGCCCATCGAGCCGATGACTTCTTCGCCGGTCGAGGCCATGGGTTCCAGGATGAACTTGTAGTCTTCCTGGGTCCAGCCGAAGGCCTGCTGGCGATCCAGCAGCGACACGGACGACTGCGTGGCAACGGCGACCTGGCGCGGCGCCGGCAGCGATTCCAGCTTGATCTGCAGGCGTTCGATCCACTGGCGGTACGGGCGGCTGTTGGCCAGCTGCAACTTGATCTCGGCGTCGTCGATGATGCGGCCCTGTTCCAGGTCGATCAGGAACATCTTGCCCGGCTGCAGGCGCCACTTCTTGACAATGCGGTTCTCGGGGATCGACAGCGTGCCGGCTTCCGAGGCCAGGATGACCATGTCGTCATCGGTGACCAGGTAGCGGGCGGGACGCAGGCCGTTGCGGTCCAGCGTGGCGCCGATCTGGCGGCCATCGGTGAACGCGACGGCGGCGGGGCCGTCCCACGGCTCCATCATGGCGGCGTGGTACTCGTAGAACGCGCGGCGCGACTCGTCCATCTGCGTGTGCTGTTCCCAGGCTTCCGGGATCATCATCATCATGGCGTGGGCCAGCGAATAGCCCGAATTCACCAGCAGTTCCAGACAGTTGTCGAACGTGGCGGTGTCGGACTGGCCTTCGTAGACGATGGGGTACAGCTTCTTCAGGTCGTCGCCCAGCACGGCCGACTGCATCATGCCTTCACGGGCGCGCAGCCAGTTGAAGTTGCCCTTGACCGTGTTGATTTCGCCGTTGTGGGCGATCATGCGGTACGGGTGGGCCAGCGGCCAGGCGGGGAACGTGTTGGTCGAGAAGCGCTGGTGCACCAGCGCCAGGGCGGACACCGTGCGGGTGTCGGCCAGGTCGCGGTAGTAGCGGCCCACCTGGTCGGCCAGCAGCAGGCCCTTGTAGACCACGGTTCGCACCGAGGCCGACGGCACGAAGTATTCCTTGCCGTGGGCCAGATGCATGGCCTGGATGGCGTGGCTGGCGGTCTTGCGGATCACGTACAGCTTGCGTTCCAGCGCGTCGGGCACCATCACGTCGGCGCCACGGCCGATGAACAGTTGGCGGATGACGGGTTCGCAGTCGCGCACGGTGGGCGACATGGGCATGTCGACGTCCACCGGCACATTGCGCCAGCCCAGGACGACCTGGCCTTCGGCGCGCACGGAACGTTCCAGTTCTTGTTCGCACGCCAGGCGCGAGGCGGTTTCCTTGGGCAGGAACACCATGGCCACGCCGTACTCGCCCGGAGGCGGCAGGATGATGCCTTGTTGGCTCAGTTCGTCGCGGTAGAGCGTGTCCGGGATCTGGATCAGGATGCCCGCGCCGTCGCCCATCAGCTTGTCTGCGCCGACCGCGCCGCGGTGGTCCAGGTTCTCCAGGATCTTCAGGCCTTGCTGGATGATCGCGTGGCTTTTCTTGCCCTTGATGTGCGCAACAAAACCGACGCCGCAGGCGTCATGCTCATTCTTGGGGTGGTACAGGCCCTGGGCCGAAGGCAGACCGATGCGGCTGGCATCGATGGGGGTCGCCTTGGCGGTGGGACAGGATTCGATCGGGGTAATTTGGGGCATGGCGCGCTCCGCAGTGGGCCTGCGTCGTAATGTTGCAGTGCAGGAGACGGACAATACCCCCGCCGCAAGTAGGGTGCAATAAGAACAAATAGGGTATGACCCTATTTATATTGATGCTCCATCATAGGGCATGAATATAGGGACACAACAACGGGCGCGCCGTTATTGGCTTGCCACGGAGGGGTGTCAGGCTCGTTCCAGCCGGACCTAGTGGAATCCCCAATTTTCGCTTCATTCGTCCCCATTTAAATGGGGTGTTTGGCTGCGAAATATCAAGCGCGCGATGTGGCGAAAAATGCACAGCCTCGTCCCGGCGGCGCTGAAAGACGCCGCTGGAAAGAACTCCGCCAAAAAGAAACCCGCCAAAAAGAAACCCGCCATGAAGGCGGGTCGGTTGTCAGGAGGTTGTGGTCGGCGTGGATGTCGGCGGGGCGGCGGAGCCGGACTCGGCGTCCGCCGGGGCAGCCGGCTTCTTGCGCGGCCGGCCACGCTGGCCGGGTGCGACGCGCCGGCTGGCCGTATGGGCGAGGCTTGCGATGAAGCTTGCGCCGCCCAGGGCCCATTGGCCCGAAACGGCTTGATCGATGCGCTGCGTTTCCTCGCGCGACAAGCCGTCCTGCAGGCGTTTGCGGTAATTGGCTTGGCGGTCGAACGGCGTATTGCCGCACGCCCAGTAATCGGCGTGATCAGACTGCCACTGCGCGGGCGCTGCCGTCGTATTGCCGGTGTGGCTGGCCGCCGAGGACCAGGGCCACGAATCGGGGTCTTGCGAGGCGCCGCTGCGCACCGGGTAGGTTTCCAGCCAGACCAGCGCGGGCAAGACCCATGCACCAGGTTCCAGCAGCGCGGATCGGTAGCGGCCCGCGAACACCCGGCCGCCGCGCAAACGCGCCGCCAGATTGCGGCCCAGCGTCTGCATCAGCCTGGGCAGGCCTTCTTCGTCGGCCGGTGTGGCCAGCAGCAGGATGCGGTCGTTGGCAAGCAGCCAGCCGTGAACCGAGACCCGATGGCGTTGGGCGGATTCGCCCAGCCACGTGGCCAGTTGGTTCAGGATATCGGCGGGCGCGGGCTGCGATGGCGCGGCCAGCGGCGAAATGAAGTTGGCCTGCACCAGTTGGGGCAGCCCGGGGGCGTACAGACGGGGCAGACGGGCCATAGTGTCAGGGCTTGCGTATCTGGAAGAACGGGTTGTCTTCGCTCACGGTATATAAATAGTGCCACGGTGGGCGCTGGTCAAGTCCCGTGATCACAATATGGGCACGGAATCGTTTCTTTTTTTACCGCCGGGCCCGTATGAGGGGCAGGTTAACATTTGGCGACGGAACGTCGTACCGTGGATATACCCTAACCCGCAGACGTTTTTTTCACCCCCTGACCGGAGAAAATCCATGCCTGTGGCCTTGGAACTCATTTCCCAACATCGGTGCTTTGGCGGCACGCAGCGCTACTACCGCCATGACTCCGCCGCCATCGGCCTGCCCATGCGTTTTTCGGTCTACGTGCCGCCACAAGCCGAGCATGGCCCGGTGCCGGTGCTGTTCTATCTGGCCGGGCTGACCTGCACGGAAGAGACCTTCATGATCAAGGCAGGCGCCCAGCGCCTGGCGGCCGAACTGGGCGTCATGCTGGTTGCGCCCGACACCAGCCCGCGCGGCGCGAATGTGCCCGGCGAAGACGAAAGCTGGGATCTGGGCACGGGCGCCGGTTTCTACGTGGACGCCACCACGCCCGCCTGGCGCGACCACTACCGCATGTACAGCTACGTCACTGACGAACTGCATGGCATCGTCACCGGCGGCGCCCTGCCCGGCGACGCGTCGCGCACAGGCATTTTCGGCCACTCCATGGGCGGCCACGGCGCGCTGGTGCTGGCGCTGCGCAACCCCGGCAAGTTCCGTTCGGTGTCGGCGTTTGCACCCATTGCCGCGCCCAGCCTGTGCCCGTGGGGCAAGAAAGCGTTCGGCGCCTATCTGGGCGACAACGTCCAGGACTGGGCCGCGTACGACGCGTCTGCCCTGATGCGTGGCCTGACCAAGCCCTTCCCTGACGGCATCCTGATCGACCAAGGCGAATCAGACCAATTCCTGGCCGAGCAGTTGTATCCCGACGTATTCGAGGCGGCCTGCGCCGCCGCCGATCAGCCGCTGACGCTGCGCCGGCAGGCCGGTTACGACCACGGCTACTACTTCATCTCGACCTATATCGAGGATCACATCCGGTTTCACGTCGAACGGCTTGGAAAACCGGCAGCCTGAAAACGCGCTTCTATACTGGGGAGCCTGCCGTGGCAGGCTCGTGGCGCCCTGCGCGCGCCGGGCTGGGACCCGCGGTTTCCTTGAATAGGAACGCCTGATTTGATCAACGGTATCGCTCCCTTCGTCTGGATCCTTCTGGGCGCCGTCGTCGTCCTGCTGCCGGGCCTGGCCATGCTGCTGGGCCGGGGCGGCCCCCGCGACGAACGCGGCCGCAAGATGTTCCAGTTTCGGCCAGTGCGGCGCCTGTTCGGCCTGATGCTGGTGCTGCTGGGATGCGTGTCAGGGCTGCTGGCGCTGTCGCTGGTCCAGTTCTTCCGCCTGACCACGGACGAGTCCGTGGCCCGCATCGAGGTGCGCCAGCAGGCCGAAGGCCAGTTCCAGGTCACGGCCACGGCGCCGGGCATCAGCCCCAAGCAATACGTGCTGTACGGCGACCAGTGGCAGATCGACGCCCGGGTCGTGCGCTGGAAACTGCCCGCGCTGATGGCCGGCGTGCCGCCGCTGTACCGTCTGGAGCGCTTGTCAGGACGCTATAGCGATACGGCGCGCGAGGCGTCGGCGACCCGTTCGGTCCATGCGCTGGATGACTGGCCGGCCCCTGACCTGGGGTCCTTGAAGAAAAGTTTTCCGAACTGGTTCCCCTTTGTCGATGTCCAATTTGGAAGCGGGGCCTACATGCCGCTGTTCGATGGCGCGAAATACCAGGTGTTCATGGACCCCCGCGGCGCCTTGTTCGTCCGCCCGGACGGCGAAGCGACCGCAGAAGGCCTGAAGCGCCTGGGTTGGTAGGGCCGTCGCACAGGCACCCGCAGTCCTCTCACGGCTGAGATGTCGTGCGAATGGACGAGCAAAAAATAAACAGGGACACAATGTCCCGGTGAAACTTTGACGCACCGCAATAGTCGAATTAGCACTCCCTTTACTAGAGTGCTAACATCGAATCCATGTCGTTACCCCTTCGCTTTCCGGAGACCCCCGCTATGAAACAACCCAGTACCTCGTTGGCCGCTTCCGGCAACGCCCTGGCGTTGGCCATTGCCAATCCGGGCGCACTTGGCACGATCGACGCGTATATCTCTTCGGTCAACCGCCTGCCGGTCCTGTCCGCCGAGCGTGAAACCGAGCTGGGCCGCCGCCTGCGTGACCAGGAAGACCTGGGCGCGGCGCGCGAGCTGATTCTGTCTCACCTGCGTCTGGTGGTGTCGGTTGCCCGCCAGTACCTCGGATATGGCTTGCCGCACGCCGACCTGATCCAGGAAGGCAACGTCGGCCTGATGAAGGCCGTGAAGCGTTTCGACCCCGAGCGCGGCGTGCGCCTGGTGTCGTTCGCCGTGCACTGGATCAAGGCCGAAATCCACGAATACATCATCCGCAACTGGCGCCTGGTCAAGGTGGCTACCACCAAGGCCCAACGCAAGCTGTTCTTCAACCTGCGCAGCATGCGCCCCGATGGCCAGACGCTGGACCCGGAACAGGTCGATCACATCGCGCGCGAACTGAACGTGCGCCGCGAAGACGTGAGCGAAATGGAAGTGCGCCTGTCCGGCCGCGACATGTCGCTGGAAAACCAGGACGACGACGACGATAGCTATGCGCCCATCGCCTACCTGTCCGACGACGGCCGCCAGGAACCCACGCGGGTGCTGGAACGCGCTGCGCGCGACCAACTGCAGAGCACGGGGCTGAATACCGCGCTGGAAGCGCTGGACGCCCGTTCGCGCCGTATCGTCGAGGCCCGCTGGCTGCAAGACGACGGTGGCGCTACGTTGCACGAACTGGCGCAGGAATTCGGCGTGTCGGCCGAACGCATCCGCCAGATTGAAGCCGCTGCCTTGAAGAAGATGCGCGGCAACCTGGCCGCCTGATCCGCCGGGTTCCACCCGCTGCATCAATCAGCAAAAAGGGCCGCGCAAGCGGCCCTTTTCTTTGCACGCGACCGCCCGGGCATGCTGCGGCGGCACAGGCGCCACAATCGATCAATAAATTGATACAAATTTGGCCCTTAATTTTGCGTGATTGCAGAAACTTAATGGGGATCGCGCCGACTAACTTCATGTAGACCGCGAACTTCGGTTAGCAGTCTTGTCATCCGTCTCGGCTTCTCCTCTTTCCCCTCCCCTATGAGACGGATGCTTGCGGGGCACCATGCATATCTTGGTGCCCCGTTTTTTATGCCCGCTCGCTATGCGGCTTGCGCGTCGTCCGGCGCCAGCGCCGTATGCCACAGCGCGTCCTGCACGCGACGCACGCCGGTGGCCATCGACCCGTCGTCATAGAGTTTGATCCAGCGGTAGCCGGGCGCCATGTTGTCGACTACATGCTTGCCGTCGCGGATGCTGAACTGAAAGCAGGTCGACGGCGTGGCCAGCATGCGCAGGTTGTGGCGGCGGCGGTCGAACTCATGATGCACATGTCCCCACAGCAGCACGCGCGCCTGCGGAAAGCGGGCCAGGCGCTTGAACAGCGCCTGCGGATTGTCGATCATCATCGAGTCATGCCAGTGGCTGTCTATCTGCATCGGGTTGTGATGCATCGCGACCAGGGTGTGGCGGCCGGGCGCGTCCCCCAGGGCGGCCTCAAGCAGGTCCAGTTGGCTGTCGGGCAAGTGGCCGGCGTTGGAGCCGGGCACCGTGGTGTCCAGCGCCACGACGCGCCAGGCGCCGACGTCGGTTACCGGCGCCGACCATTGCGGCAATTCCTGGCGCAGTACGGCCGGCTGGTCGTGATTGCCCGGCAGGCAGCGGATCTGCGCGCGGGCCAATGCCTCGGACTCGCCCAGGATGGCGGCAAAGCGCCGATAAGAAGCCGCTTCCCCGTCTTGCGACAGGTCCCCCGTGGCCATCAACAGGTCGGGGTGCTTGCCGTCGGCCTGGATCTGGCGCAGCACGGCGCGCAGGCTCGCATCGGTATTGACGCCCAGCATCGCGGTGTCGGGTTCGCCGAACAAATGGCTGTCGGTCAGCTGGACGAGCATGGCGGGCGCGTGTTGGCGCCGGGCCAGGGAATGGACGCGGGGCAAGTGCCGCTCCTGCGAAGTGGATACCGTTTGCACATTACCCAAAAAACAGGGCGTGGCGCATATTTCTTGCCCGGCTTGGGGTAACGAAACGTGCGTTCTTCATGAATCTCCTCCGTTTGCCGGCAGGAGCCTGGGAAAAAAGCCGCTATTCTTGGGGAACTTCACACACGCTTCATGATCGGGACGCGGCGCTATCCATGGATGTAGGTTTTCTTGTTTTCGGCTTGGCCGGTTTGCTCACACTGGTCTGCTTCATGCCACCGCTGGCTGGCCGCCTCAAGCTGCCGTACTCGGTGCTGCTGGCTATCGTCGGCTGTCTGCTGGGCATCATCATTCACGTGCACGGCTGGGCGCCCAGCTGGATCGGCGACTTCCTCGATTCGCTGGAACGCTTCGAGATCTCGTCTGAAACCTTCCTGATGGTGTTCCTGCCGGTGCTGCTGTTCGAGACGGCGCTGTCGATGAACGTGCGCCGCCTGATGGACGACATCGGCCCCATCCTGATGATGGCCATCGTGGCCGTGGTGGTATGTACGGTGGTGGTCGGGGTGACGCTGGACGCGATCTCCCCCTACGGCCTCGTGGTCTGCCTGCTGCTGGGCGCAATCGTCGCCACGACCGACCCGGTCGCGGTGGTGGGCATCTTCCGCGAAGTCGGTGCGCCCAAGCGGCTGACGACGCTGGTCGAAGGCGAAAGCCTGTTCAACGACGCGGCGTCCATCGCCTTGTACTCCGTGCTGCTGGCCGTGCTGAGCGGGCACGGCGAACTGACCGTCAGCGGCATCTTCAACGACTTCATCGTGCACTTCATCGGGGGCGGCCTGGCCGGCTTTGCGATGGGGCGGCTTGCCTGCTTTTTATTCGCGTGGCTGCGCGGCTTTCCCACGGCCGAGATCACGCTCACCCTAACGCTGGCCTACCTGTCCTTCTTCATCTCCGAGCACTACCTGAACGTGTCGGGCGTGGTCGCCACCGTGATCGCGGGCCTGGTGGTGGGGTCGACGGGCCGCACGCGCATGTCGCCCACCACCTTCGAATACCTGTCCAGCGCCTGGGAACAGTTCGGGTTCTGGGCCAATTCGCTGATTTTCCTGTTCGCGGCCATGCTGATTCCCAAGCTGATGGCCGCCGCCGATTGGCAGGAACTGGTGCTGGTGGCCGTCGTGTTCGTCGCGACGCTGATCGCGCGCGCCATCGTGGTGTTCGGCCTGCTGCCGCTGCTGGGGCTGACCCGGCTGGGCACCAAGGTCAGCAACCCGTACAAGGTGGTGATGCTGTGGGGCGGACTGCGCGGGGCCGTGTCGCTGGCGCTGGCGCTGGCGGTCACGGAGCAGACCGGGGTGCCTGAAGAGGCGCGCCAGTTCATCGCCGTGGCCACGACCAGCTACGTGTTGCTTACCCTGTTCATCAACGGCATTAGCCTGCGGCCGCTGATCCGCATGCTGGGCCTGAATCAGCTGTCTTCGGTGGAACGCACCATCCGCAATCAGGCCTTGGCCGTGGCGCTGGAAGACCTGCAAGGCAAGACCGACGAAGTGGCCAAGACCGAGCACATCGGCACCGAGGTCCGCGACCGCATCCGCGCCGTGTTCGACGCCAGCCTGACCAGCGTGCATGACGGCCAGGTCGGCCAGATGAGCGACGAGCAACGCGTGGCCGTGGGCCTGGCCATCGTGGCGCAGCGCGAAGAGGAAATGTTCTTCGACATTTTGAAAGCGCAGATCGTGGACTGGCGCATGGCCGAGGCCCTGCTGGCGCGGGCCGAACGGCTGGAGGACGCCATCCGCCTGGGCGGCGTGCCGGGCTTTGAACGCGCCATCGTGGCGGACGTGCGCTATTCCACGGGCTTTCGCCTGGCGCTGCGCATGCATTACCTGTTTGGCTTTCAGGGCTGGCTGGCGCGCGAACTGGGCCAGCGGTTCGCTAACCTGATGAGCAAGCGCTCCGTCGCGCAGCGGCTGATCGTGTTCGCGCGCGAGCAGGTCACGCCCCTGTTGGGCGAAGCGGCCACCCAGCGCATCGTGTCGCTGCACCAGCGCCGCCTGGACCTGATCGAAAGCGCCATGCAGGCGTTGAACCTGCAGTACCCCTCGTACGCACAGTGGCTGCAGGAAAGCTACCTGGGCCGCGTGGCGCGCGAACTCGAGCGCATCCGCTACCGCGACATGCTTGAGCAGTTCCTGATCAGCGGCGAAGTCTATGCGGACCTGATGGCGCAGTTAAAGAGCCGCTGGGCGCATATCGACACGCACCCGCCGCTGGATATCGAAATGAGCGCGGCCGAACTGATCAAACGCGTACCGCTGTTCGAAGGCCTGTCGCCCGATTCGCTGCGCGCGATCAGCAAGTTGCTCAAGCCACGGCTGTCGTTGCCCGACCAGCGCGTGCTGACCCAGGGCCGCCATGGCGAGGAAATGTGCTTTGTGGCGTCTGGCGCCGTGGCCGTGCATCTGCCGGACCACACGATGATCGAACTGGGCAGTGGCGAGTTCTTCGGTGAATTGGGCCTGCTGGGCGAACAGCAGATCACGCCGGACGTGACGTCGCTGGGCTACAGCAAGCTGCTGATGCTGTCTTCACGCGATTTCCACGCCCTGCTAGCGCGCGACGAGCACTTGCGCGAGCGCATCCAGGTCGTGGCCAAGCAGCGCCTGCGCGCGATCGAGGTCTGGAAGCAGTTCTCGCAGGCGTCCGCCGCGGCAGCCGCGCCGACTCCCGCGCCGGTCTCGGCCCCAAGCCCGGCCCAGGCTGCCGAAGCGGCCGAAGCCGCGGGCGCCGAGGCGCCAGCACCGAAGGTATCGGACGAATCTGACGTCAAGGTGGCAGGTCCTCATCCGCAGCCTGCCGCCAAAGCCGACCCATCCGACTCACCGGAGCCGTCGTCCGGCATGCTGGGCGAGCCGGGGGTTGCCCCCCGCTGATTCAGATCTGGCCGGCGGCCTGGCGCTGCATGATGTCTTCGATGATCACCAGCGCCGCCTCCAGCGTGAATTCGCCGTCGGCGACCTGCTTGATGGCGGTCGCCACGTCTACCGTGGCGATCTGCATGACTTCGCCGTCCCGGTTGGCGGGGCGGGCGTCGGCCGCCAGCACGCAGGTGCTGGTCAGCACGTCTTCCACCTGATAGCCCTCGGGCAGCCGGCGGTGGATGCGCAGGATGGTGCGCAGGGGCGTGCGCTGGGCCAGGTCGGGCGCGTCCAGGCCCGCTTCTTCACCGCATTCGCGCAGCAGCGCCAGTTCCAGGTCTTCGCCGCAGCCTGCCAGGCCGCCCACCAGGGTGTCCCACATACCGGGATCGGTGGACTTGCTGAGCGCGCGCCGCGCGACCCACAGCCGCCCGTCGGGCGTCCAGGCGTTCAGGTGCACCGCCTTGGTCAGCAGGCCCAGGGGCCGCACCGCCGCGCGTTCGATCACGCCCAGCGGCTGTTCGCCGTCCATCACGTCCAGGAGTTCGTCGCGCCAGCCGCGCAGGCAGTTGGCCTGGCGCAACAGTTCCGCGACATTTTCCAGCACGGCGTTCAGCGCGGCGCCCGGGGTCAGGTCCTGGCCGATGCGCAGCGTCGTGTCGTCGCAGGCCACACCGGGTGCGTCGCGCAGCGCGTCGCACGCCGCGTGCGTGGCCCAGCCGCAGCGGCGGCCCGCAATATATAAAGCGTGCGCGCCTTCCGGGGCGGGTTCCTGTGCGCGGGCGCACAGGTCGGCATACAAATCGGGCAACTGCTTGGGCATCGTCGGGCGCCGTGATGAGGTTGGCGGTGATTTTATGCCACCCTGTTTATGGCGTGAGGTCAAGGGGCGCGTGCAGATGGGGGCGAGCCCCATGAAATCAAGAGGCCCGTCTTACATCTGTTTGCGTGTCCGCTATAATCCGCCAGTTTCTTTGTGATTTCGAGTGGGAATGCGGGGGCCGCTCTATCTCCCTGCCTAGCCCTGCCATCTAATAATTGCGCGTAGTCCTGTTGAAGTGACACTCGTGCCACTAGGCGACAAGGGCCCTCGCGCCGTGTTTCGAGGTAAGCATGAAGAAGTGGAGAGGGATACTGGGGGCTTGTGCGATGCTGATTGGCAGCGTGGCCAGCGCTCAGGTGCAAGACATGCCCGGCGGCCCGAAGGTCAATCAGCTGAACCTGCATGAAGGTGTCACGGCGATTTCGCGCGACATCATGTGGCTGCATTGGTTGCTGCTCACGATCTGTATCGTGATTTTCATCGGTGTGTTCGGGGTGATGTTCTACTCCATCTGGGCACACCGGAAGTCCCGGGGGCACAAGGCCGCGACCTTCCATGAGCATCTGGGCGTGGAAGTCGCCTGGACGGTCATCCCCTTCATCATCGTTATCGCCATGGCGCTACCGGCCACCAAGACGGTCGTGGCCATGAAAGACACCTCAAGCGCCGACCTGACCATCAAGGTCACGGGCTATCAATGGAAGTGGGGCTACGAATACCTCGACGGCTCTGCCGCCGGCGTCAAGTTCCTGTCCACGCTGTCCACGCCCCGCGCGCAGATCGAGAACCGCGAGCCCAAGGGCGAGTTCTATCTGATGGAAGTGGACAACCACATGGTCGTCCCCGTGGATAAGAAGGTCCGGGTCGTGCTGACCGCGGCCGACGTCATCCACTCCTGGATGATCCCCGACTTCGGCGTCAAGCAGGATGCCATCCCCGGCTTCCTGCGCGACGCCTGGTTCCGCGCGGAAAAGCCTGGCATCTATCGCGGCCAGTGCGCGGAGCTCTGTGGCAAAGACCACGCCTTCATGCCCATCGTCGTGGAAGTCCTGGCGCAAGCCGACTACGATAAGTGGGTTGAAGACCAGAAAAAGAAGATGGCGGCAAACGCCGACGATCCTAATAAAGAGTGGACGGAAGCCGAACTGGTTGCCCGTGGCGAGAAGGTTTTCGCCGCCAATTGCGTAGCCTGTCACCAGGCCAACGGCAAGGGCATCCCGGGCAGCTTCCCACCGCTTGACGGAGACAAGGTTGTTCTGGGCCCCAAGGCGGACCAGATCAACACCGTGCTGAAGGGCAAGCCCGGCACCGCGATGGCGGCATTCGGCGGGCAGCTCAATGATGTCGAGATCGCAGCGGTCATCAGCTATACGCGCCATGCCTGGAGCAATGCAGGCAAGGGGCAGGACCCGACGGTTCTACCGAAGGACGTCGCGGCTGCGCGTTGATCGCGCACCCACGTTCCCACCGTTAGAACCGGTTCCGTTTAGTTAGAGATACCCTGCCGTCCCCGTGGAACGGGGGCGGCACTCAGCAGGAAGGAGTCCATCATGAGCAGCGTCACTGTAGACCACGTGTCGCCGGGCCACGGCCACGGTCACGATGACCACCACCACGCCATGCCCACGGGCTGGCGCCGCTGGCTATTCGCCACGAACCATAAAGACATCGGGACGATGTATCTCATCTTCTCGTTTGCCATGTTGCTGGAAGGCGGCACGCTCGCCTTGCTGCTGCGCACCGAACTGTTCGAGCCGGGCCTGCAGTTCTTCCGCCCTGAACTGTTCAACCAGTTCACGACCATGCACGGCATCATCATGGTGTTCGGCGCCATCATGCCGGCGTTCGTGGGCTTTGCGAACTGGATGATCCCGATGCAGATCGGCGCATCCGACATGGCGTTCGCGCGCATGAACAACTTCAGCTTCTGGTTGCTGCCGGTGGCCGCGATCATGCTGACGGCGTCGTTCTTCGTGCCGGGCGGTGCCACCGCCGCGGGCTGGACGCTGTATGCGCCGCTGTCCCTGCAAATGGGTCCGGGCATGGACCTGGGCATTTTCGCGATGCACATCATGGGCGCGTCCTCGATCATGGGCGCGATCAACATCATCGTGACCATCCTGAACATGCGCGCACCCGGCCTGACGCTGATGAAGATGCCGCTGTTCTGCTGGACCTGGCTGATCACCGCGTTCCTGCTGCTGGCCGTGATGCCGGTGCTGGCCGCGGCCATCACCATGGTGCTGACCGACCGCCACTTCGGCACGGGCTTCTTCAACGCGGCCGCCGGCGGCGACCCCGTCCTGTACCAGCACGTGTTCTGGTTCTTCGGGCACCCCGAGGTCTACATCATGATCTTGCCGGCGTTCGGGATCGTGTCGGCCATCGTGCCTGCGTTCGCCCGCAAGAAGCTCTTCGGCTACGCCTCGATGGTGTACGCCACCGCCTCCATCGCCGTGCTGTCGTTCATCGTGTGGGCTCACCACATGTTCACGACGGGCATGCCGGTGACGGGTCAGCTCTACTTCATGTACGCCACCATGCTCATCTCCATCCCCACCGGGGTGAAGGTGTTCAACTGGGTCGCCACGATGTGGCGCGGCTCGATGACGTTCGAGACGCCGATGCTGTTCTCGATCGGCTTCATCTTCGTGTTCACGATGGGCGGTTTCACGGGGCTGATCCTGTCGGTGGCCCCGATCGACATCCAGGTCCACGACACCTATTACGTGGTGGCTCACTTCCACTACGTGCTGGTGGCGGGTTCGCTGTTCGCGCTGTTTGCCGGCGCCTACTACTGGGTGCCGAAGTGGACCGGCCGCATGTACAGCGAAAAGCTGGGCAAGCTGCATTTCTGGTCGACGCTGATCTCGTTCAACGTGACCTTCTTCCCGATGCACTTCCTGGGTCTGGCCGGCATGCCGCGCCGCTATGCCGACTACGCCGCGCAGTTCACGACGTTCCACCAGATGGCCACCATTGGCGCGTTCTGGTTCGGCCTGTCGCAACTGATCTTCCTGTGGGCGATCCTGCGCTGCTACATGGGCAAGGGCGAAGTCGCCGCCGCGAAACCGTGGGAAGGCGCCGAAGGGCTGGAATGGACGGTGCCGTCGCCCGCCCCGTTCCATACCTTCGAAACCCCGCCCGAAGTGAAGTGAACCCGCCTTTCATGTTCCAGGTAGCACAGCAATGACACCCGAGCAGCGCCGCCGCAACAAAATCGCAGGACTCGTTCTGCTGGCCTTCGTCCTTGCTGTGTTTGCCTGGACCGTGTTGCGGGGTTCGGCGCTGCTGACCGGCAATGCGGTCGGCTAGGCCAAGGCCATGAGCGACGACCTGCACGAAACCTCTCGGCGCAAGCTGAGTTTCCTTCAGACGATGAAGGCGGTGGCGTGGGGATTCTTCGGCGTGCGCAAGGGTGCGGGCTACCGGGAAGACAGCGCCAGGCTGAACCCGGTGCACGTGATCGTGGCCGGGCTGCTGGCAGCGGCAATCTTCGTTACTGTGCTGGTATTAATTGTGCGTTGGGCGGTTTCTAGCCTGACTTGAATCACTTAATCTAAAAATCTGTACCAGGGAGAAAGCCATGAGTGCAAGCCACTCGGTTCAAGGTAAAGAGGCACCGTACTACTTTGTGCCCGCCGACTCGGGGCACCCCGTGCGTACGGCGGTGGCGCTGCTGTTCATGGGGCTGGGCGCCGCGGCCTGGATCAACGGCGTCAGCTGGGCCAAATGGTCCGTGCTGGCGGGATTCATCGGGCTGATCGTCGTGCTGTACTACTGGTTCGGCGACGCCATCCAGGAATCCGAAGCCGGCATGAACAGCAAGCGCATCGACGGTTCGTACCGTTGGGGCATGAGCTGGTTCATCTTCTCGGAAGTGATGTTCTTCGCCGCGTTCTTCGGCGCGCTCTGGTACACGCGCACGATCACCACGCCGTGGCTGGGCGACATCGATCACCGCCTGATGCTGTGGCCCGACTTCAAGGCCGCCTGGCCCAACTTCGGTCCGGCCGGCGTGGTCGAACAGTTCCAGACGGTGGGCCCGTTCTGGCTGCCCACCATCAACACCGCGCTGCTGCTGTCCTCGGGCGTCACGCTTACCATCGCCCACCATGCGCTGCGCGAGAACCACCGCGGCAAGACGATGTTCTGGCTGGCCGCCACGGTCATCCTGGGCTTCATCTTCGTGGCCTGTCAGGCCGCCGAATACCACCACGCGTACACGGAGCTGAACTTGAAGTTCAACTCGGGCGCGTACGGCTCGCTGTTCTACATGCTGACCGGCTTCCACGGGTTCCACGTGATCCTGGGCGCCACCATGCTGACCGTCATCCTGATCCGCCTGATCCGGGGCCATTTCACCGCCGACCACCACTTCGGTTTTGAAGGCGCGGCCTGGTACTGGCACTTTGTGGACGTGGTGTGGCTGGGCTTGTACCTGTTCGTCTACTGGTTCTGACGCAGGTGGGCACGGATCCGCTCTGCGGCGCAGGGCGGGTAAAGCGCGATAGGGGGCCAGGCGGCGACAATGCCGGGCGCCGATCGCGCTTTGTTGCGATGGGGGCGGGAACCGATGCCCCGCGGGCCTATCTAAGCCCGGTGCTTTCGATCCAGCCCATGTGATGGGCGAACAGCACGAACAGGAACAGGGCGACCGACAGCCCGATGCGCACCGTCAGCGCATTGACGGTACGGCTGGTAGTGCCTTTGTCCCGCATCAGGTAGACCAGGGCGGATGCCAGGCTGGCCAGAATACCGATGAAGGCCAGTACGACGAAAACGCGCATGGTGGTCTCCGGACAAAACAGAGTTAGCAACGATACATGGCCCGACCGCATTCAACCCGCTACACGGTAGCCGCCCTACTCCTGCTTGGCGTCGCCGTGGTGATTCTGGTGTCGCTGGGGCAATGGCAGTTGCGTCGCAGCGACGAGCGACGCGCCATTCTGGCGGCGATCGAAGCGGGCCGCAAGCAGGCGCCGCTGATGCTGACCCCGGCAACGCCTTCCGACGACATGACCGCGTGGCGCGTGGCCCAGGCCAGCGGCGCGTGGCTGCCGCAATTCAGTGTACTGCTGGACAACCGCAACCACGACGGCAGGCCCGGCTATTGGCTGGCCACGCCGCTGCTGCTGGACGTGTCGTCGCGGCAGGCGGTGGTGGTGTTGCGCGGCTGGCTGCCGCGGGTGATCCAGGGCCAGGGCGAACCGCAGCTTCCGGCCACGCCAGAAGGCATGCAGACCATCACCGGCGAACTCTCCGACCGCGTGCCACGCATGTTTGAGCTGTGGTCGATGGGCGGGCAGGACCAGTCCGCGTTGCCTCGCGCCTTGCCCGTGGCGGGCGGCAGCGTGCCGCAGGTGCAGAACCTGCCGTTTGCCGACTATGCCCGCGCGACCGGGCTGAACCTGTTGCCGGTCGTGCTCAGCCAGACCGGGCAAGACCCGGCCGCCGCCGACGGCCTGGTCCGCGACTGGCCGCAGCCGTCAGTGGATTTCCAGAAGAACACGTCTTACGCCGTGCAGTGGTTCGCGTTTGGTCTGATAGCCGCCATCGCATGGCTGGTGGTGCTGGGGGGCGCCATCAAGCGCATGCGCCAACGCGCGCAGAGCGGCCCTCGGGCCTGATGCGCACGTCAATGAATGAATCATCCAGGATATAAAGTGGCTCGCGTAATTTCACCTGACAAACCGGCACGTAAGCGCTCATTGATGCCCATGCTGCTGGTGTTCCTGTGTTCGTTGGCGCCGATCGTGGCCGCCTTCGTGGTGTACATGAACCCGCAGTGGTGGCCGGCGGATTCCAGCAATTACGGCACGCTGGTGTCGCCGCAGCGCCCCATGCCGGCTGCGGGCGAACTGAAACTGACGACGCTGGACGGCAAGCCGTTCGACCTGCAAAGCCTGAAAGGCAAGTGGCTGCTGGTGACCGCCGACGGCGCGGCCTGCCCGGAAAGCTGCGCCCGCAAGCTCTACATCACGCGCAACAGCCACGCCAGCCAGGGCAAGAACGTGGACCGCCTGGCGCGCGTCTGGTTCATCACCGACAATGCGCCGGTGCCGGACAAGGTGCTGGAAGCCTACAAGGGCACGGTCATGCTGCGCGCCGATCCGGACCAGTTGGCGCGCTACCTGCTGGCGCGGGATGCGGCTGCCGGCCAGCCGGGGCTGCCGGAGCCGATCTGGGTGATCGACCCGCTGGGCAACCTGATGATGCAGTACCCTGCCGAGGCCGATGGCGTGAAAGTGCGCAAGGACATCAGCAAGCTGGTCTATAACTCGAGGATAGGGTGACCCCACCGATCGTGGGATGGCCGAGTGCCGCGGGATCCGCGCGGCGCGGCAGAGTCATGGTTTAGGGAAATGGAACGTATCAAAGCGCGGTACCGCAAACTTGTTTTTTTCACCTGGTTCCTGACCTTGGACCTGATCATGTTCGGCGCCTTCGTGCGCCTGACGGATTCGGGCCTGGGTTGCCCTGATTGGCCGGGCTGCTACGGCAGCGTGACGCCGCTGGGCGCGCAGGGCGACATCCACCAGGCGTCCCAGGCGATGCCCTTCGGGCCGGTGACGATGTCCAAGGCCTGGATCGAAATGATCCACCGCTACGTCGGAACCATCCTGGGCATGCTCATCATCGGCATCGTCTACATGGCGTGGCGCTATCGCCGCGAACTGGGCCGTTCGCCCGCGCTGGCCATCACGACGCTGGTGGCCGTGTGCGTGCAGGGCGCGTTCGGCGCCTGGACCGTCACGCACAAGCTGATGCCGGCCGTGGTGACCTCCCATCTGGTGTTCGGGCTGTCGGTGCTGGCGCTGATGACGTGGCTATCGGCCCGCGAACGCCCGCATCTGGCCATCGGCGCCGCGGCTGCCCGGTGGAAACCGTGGGTGGCAGTCGGCTTCGGGCTGTTGCTGGTGCAGGTGACGCTGGGTGGGTGGGTCAGCACCAACTACGCCGCGCTGGCCTGCATGGACTTCCCCATGTGCCACGGGCAGTGGGTGCCGGACATGGACTTCCACGGCGGCTATTCGGTGATCCGCGGCCTGGGCGAACTGCCCTCGGGCGAGATGATCTCGCAGCCGGCGCTGACCGCGATCCACTGGGTGCACCGCAACTTCGCCTTCGTCGTGTTCCTGTACCTGGGCACGCTGGCCTGGCGGCTGCGGGCCGAATCCGGCCTGCGCGGCCCCGCCACGCTGATGCTGGCGCTGCTGGTCGCGCAGTTGTTCACCGGCCTGACCACCATCTTCTTCCAGTGGCCGCTGCTGATCGCCGTGCTGCACAATGGGGGCGCCGCCGGGCTGACCTTGGCTGCGGTGGTGCTGATGGTGCGTTTGTCCACGGCGGGACGCGCACCGGCGGGGGGCTATGGCCCCAATTCGGTGCGCGTTTAAAATAGGGTCCACTATGACCAGTCTTGCCGCTCCTCAACCCGGATTGTTCCGCCAATACTTCGTACTCACCAAGCCGCGCGTCACGCAGCTGGCGGTGTTTTGCGCAGTCATCGGCATGTTTCTTGCCGCACCGGGCATTCCCGATATGCGCCGCGTGCTGTTCGGCACGCTCGGCATCTGGCTGCTTGCCGCAGCCGCTTTCGCCATCAACTGTCTGATCGAACAGGAAGTCGACGCGCGCATGCTGCGCACCGCGCGCCGCGCCACCGCCCAGGGCACCATCTCGGCCTTCCAGGTGCTGAGCCTGTCTGGCCTGCTGGGCGGCGCGGGCATGTTCGTGCTGTATACGCTGGTGAACCCCCTGACCATGTGGCTGACCTTCGCCACTTTTGTGGGCTACGCCGTCATCTACACCGTCATCCTCAAGCCGCGCACGCCGCAGAACATCGTGATCGGCGGGCTGTCGGGCGCGATGCCGCCGGCGCTGGGCTGGGCCGCCGTGGCGGACTCGGTGCCGGCCGAGGCCTGGGTGCTGGTGCTGATCATCTTCATCTGGACGCCGCCGCACTTCTGGGCGCTGGCGCTGTACCGCAACCATGACTACGCCAAGGCCGGCCTGCCCATGCTGCCGGTCACGCACGGCAACCAGTTCACACGCCTGCATATCCTGCTGTACAGCGTGGCGCTGGTGGCCACGACGCTGTTGCCCTACGCCATCCGCATGAGCGGCGAGCTGTATCTGTTGTCGGCCCTGGTGCTGGGCGGCATGTTCGTCTCGTATGCGTGGCGCCTGTACCGCGCCTACAGCGACCAGCTGGCGCGCAGCATGTTCCGTTTTTCCATTCTCTACCTGGCGCTGCTGTTCGGCGCCCTGCTGGTGGACCACTGGGTCGGCCTGCTGCGCTGACCCCCTGGAGGTTGTTGATGTCCGTGTTTTCCGCCAGCCGCCGGCTGGCCCTGCGCTTCGGCGCTGCTGCCGCCTTCGCCGCCGCTCTTGCCGCTTGCGGTGAAAGCGCGCCCACGTTCAAAGGCAGCGACATCAGCGGCACCCAGCTTGGCCGCGGCATGGAGCTGACCGACACCAACGGCAAGACGCGCCAGTTGTCCGACTTCGCCGGCAAGGTCGTCGTGGTGTTCTTCGGGTTCACGCAGTGCCCGGACGTGTGCCCCACGTCGTTGGCCGAACTGACCGAAGTCATGAAGAATCTGGGTCCGGACGCCGATCGCGTGCAGGTGCTGCTGATCACGGTGGACCCCGAGCGCGACACGCAGGAAGTGCTCAAGCAGTACGTGACGGCCTTCGATCCGCGCTTCCTGGGCCTGACCGGCACGCCGGACCAGGTCAAGAAGGCGGCCGCGTCGTTCAAGGCGTACTACGCCAAGGCGCCGACCAAGGACGGCAACTACACGATGGACCACACCGCCGCGTTCTACCTGCTGGACGGCAAGGGCGAATCCCGCGTGCTGGCCAACAACAACCTGGGCGTGGATGCCCTGACGCACGACATCAAGGCCCTGCTCAAAGGCTGATCAGGGATTGGACGGGGCGCGCGCGCCTGAAGCAGCCCAGCCGGCCAGCGCCGCCTGGGCTTTTTCATTGAGTTCGGCGACCGCGATGTCGTGCCGGTGCGAAATGATCATCAAGGCGTAGGGCGTGGCCAGTGCCGCGGCTTCGGGGCACAGGCGCGATTCCTCGCCGACCGACGGCGAGACGTTGCGCCAATAGTTGATCGCCTGTTCGAGCTGGGGCAGGGAAATGGAATCCATGCGCCTATTGTCCACGAATGGGATGGCCTGTCCACCGGGCTTGCGCCTGCAAAGAAGCGTCACCATCGCAACATGCCGAAACCGCGCCCGGGTGCTATACCGATGCCGGTTAGTTACGATGGAGCTTCTTCATGAATACCACCCGAATCGAGAACCCGCGCCGCGGCCTGCATCCGCTGGTCGCGGCGGCGGCGATTGCCGTGATTGTCATGTGCGCGGTGGGCGTGGCCGCGGTGTTGGGCTGGTTGCCTTCGCCATCGGCCAATCCGCACGCGGATGCGCCCGTGGCGGGCGCCGGCCCGGAAAGCGCCAACCTGGCGCCCGCGCCCCAGGCCGCCGTGCCGCCCGCGCCCGCCCCGGCGCAGACCGGCCGCCCGGCCTCGGCCGCGGCGCCCCGTCCTGCGGCCCCTGCGCCGACGCAGCAGGCTTGCCAGAGCTGCGGCGTGGTGGAATCGGTCCGCCAGGTGCAGGTGCCTGTGAAGGACAATAGTGATCATCTGGTCGGCACCATCGGTGGCGGGGTGGTGGGAGGCGTTGTGGGTAATCAGTTTGGCGGAGGCAGCGGCAAGACGGCGCTGACCGTGCTGGGCGCGGTCGGCGGCGCTTTGGCAGGCCGTGAAGTTGAGCGTAATATCAGACAGCAACAAACGGTGACGCACTATGAACTCACGGTCCGCATGGGCGACGGTAGTGCGCGCCAGTTCCGTAGCGCGCAGCCGTTCGCCTTTGCCTCGGGCGACCGTGTGCGCGTGGAGAATAATCAGCTGCTGCCGGGTTGACCGGCGGCCGGCGGAAACCATCCGTATTTGGGGAGACCTGGCATGAGCGACCAATTCACGAATCCGTTCGTCCTTCCTGGCATGGGACAGAACTCCGACCTGTCGGGCAATCCCCTTCTGGCCAGCATGGAAATGATGCGCCAGGCCTGGGCCGGCCTGACCGGACCGGGCGGCCTGGCCAGCAGCCTGCCGATGGCGCCTCCCATGAACCTTGAAGACCTGGACCGCCGCATCGCCGAATTGCGTTCGGTGGAAAACTGGCTGCGCATGAACCTGTCGATGCTGTCTTCCACCATCCAGGGCATGGAAGTGCAGCGCTCCACCATCAGCACGCTGCGCGCGTTTGTGGATAGCGCGGCCAACATGGACCTGGGCGCGGTCCGCGACAGCGGCGCAGCGTCTCCGCTGGAAGTGGTGCTGGGCCTGAAACCCGCGCCCAAGGCCGCCGCCAAGCCGGCGTCGAATCCGCCGTCTGGGCAAGACAAGGCCCAGCAGGATCCGGACGGCAAGGAGGCGGACGCGTCCGCGGACAAGGCCGGGCCGGAATCGGCCATGCAAGGCATGAGCGAACAGATGGGCGCCGCCGCGCAATCGGCGTCCAAGGCCTGGTGGGACCTGCTGCAGCAGCAGTTCAACCAGATCGCCGCGGCCACAGCGGCGTCCATGCCGGCCAATCCCGCCGCGCCCGGCGCGGACCCGGGGGCGGATGCCAAGGCCAAACCCGGCGAATCCAAGTCCGCCGCGAAGACCGAGGCCAAGGCGTCCAAGCCTGCAGCGCGCAAGCCCGCCGCCAAATCTGCGGCCAAGGCCGCCAAGAAAACGGGGCCTGCCGACGGCAAGTCCTGACCTTTTTCAATCGACACGCGAGACGGCCGCAAGGCCGCTCGACCGTCCCAACCTTTCCTGGAACTTATGCTTAATGTAGTGATCCTTGCCGCCGGACTGGGCAAACGCATGCAGTCCGACCTTCCCAAAGTGCTGCACACGCTGGCGGGCAAGCCCATGCTGGCCCATGTGCTGGACAGCGCGCGCCAACTGAAGCCGGCGCGCATCATCGTCGTGGTGGGCCATGGCGCCGACCGCGTCAAACAGGCGTTCGAGGGCCAGGCCGATCTGCACTTCGTGCTGCAGCAGCCGCAGCAAGGCACCGGCCACGCCGTGCAGCAGGCGGTGCCGCTGCTGCTGGAAGGCGATGGCAAGGACGACGTGACCCTGGTGCTGTATGGCGATGTGCCGCTGGTGCAGCCGGACACGCTGCAGCGCCTGCTGGCCGCGCGCGCTTCGGGCGCAGCGGTACTGACCGAAGTGCTGGCGGACTCCACCGGCTACGGCCGCATCGTGCGTGACGCCCAGGGCAACGTGTGCCGCATCGTCGAACACAAAGACGCCTCGGAAGCCGAACACGCCATCAAGGAAGTGAACACCGGCATCCTGACCGCGCCGACCGCCAAGCTGAAAGACTGGCTGACCCGCATCGACAACAAGAACGCCCAGGGCGAGTACTACCTGACCGATGTGGTCGGGCTGGCAGTCGTCGATGGCGTGCCGGTGGGCGCGGCCCAACCCGGCGCGGGCTGGGAAACGCTGGGCGTGAACAGCCGCGTGCAGCAAGCCGAACTGGAACGCCGCTGGCAGGGTGAGCAGGCGCGCCGCCAGCTGGAAGCCGGCGTCACGCTGGCCGACCCGGCGCGCTTTGACGTGCGCGGCACGCTGTCCTGCGGACGCGACGTGTTCATTGACGTGGGCTGCGTGTTCGAAGGCACCGTGACGCTGGCTGATGGCGTGCGCGTGGGCCCGCACTGCGTCCTGCGCGACGTGACCGTCGGCGCGGGCACGCAGATCGAAGCGTTCAGCCATCTGCAGCAGGCTGAAGTGGGCCGCGACGCGCGCGTGGGTCCGTACGCCCGCTTGCGTCCGGGCGCCGAGCTGGGCGACCGCAGCCACGTCGGTAACTTCGTCGAGATCAAGAAGAGCGTGCTGGGCGCCGACAGCAAGGCCAATCACCTGGCCTACATCGGCGACGCCGACATCGGCGAGCGCGTGAATGTGGGCGCCGGCACCATCACCTGCAACTACGACGGCGTCAACAAGCACCGCACCATCATCGAGGACGACGCCTTCATCGGCTCGGATACGCAGCTGGTGGCGCCCGTGCGCGTGGGCCGCGGCGCAACCCTGGGCGCCGGTACCACCCTGACCCGCGACGCACCGGCCGACAAGCTGACCGTGTCGCGCGCGAAACAGCTCACCGTTGAGGGTTGGCAGCGTCCGGTCAAGAAGTCGTGATGGCGGAGAACGACGCCGCGCAGGACAGGCCTCAGGGCGGCGGCGCCAAACCCGCCCCGCCCGACGGTTTGCCGGCCCCGCGCCGGTATTGGGCGGCGGCCACGGTGATGACGGGCATCAGCCTGTCGGTGCTGGACACCACCATCGCCAACGTGGCCCTGCCCACCATTGCCGTCGATCTGCACGCCTCGCCCGCCGAAGCCGTCTGGGTCGTCAACGCCTACAACCTGGCGGTGGTGATGACGCTGCTGCCGCTGTCGGCGCTGGCCGAGCGCATCGGCTTTCGCCGCATGTTCACCTTCGGTCTGATGCTGTTCACCCTGGCCTCGCTGGGGTGCGCGCTGGCCGGCACGCTGTGGCAGCTGACCGCGGCGCGCGTGTTCCAGGGCGTGGGCGCAGCGACGCTGATGTGCATGTTCGGCGGCCTGGTGCGCAATATCTATCCCCTGAAAATGCTGGGCCGGGGCATCAGCATCAACGCCACCACGGTGGCCGTGATGTCGGTGCTGGGCCCCACCATCGGGTCCGCCATCCTGTCGGTGGCGCCCTGGCCGTGGATTTTCGCGGTGAACCTGCCGATCTGCGTGCTGGCCATGTTCGGCCTGCGCCATCTGCCTGAAGTGCCCCGCAACGATGTGAAGCTGGACTGGGTGAGCGCTCTGCTGTGCATGGCGACGCTGGGCGTCTTCATTTCGGGCGTGGACATGATGGGCCAGGACCTGCTGCGCGGCATCGGGCTGGTGGCGATTGCGTCCGTGGCAGGCCTGGTGCTGGTGCGCCGCGTCCGCAAGCAACCGGCGCCGCTGGTGCCGGTGGACCTGCTGCGCATCCGCCCGCTGGCGTTTGCGGTGGGCGCGTCGGCCTGCACCTTCGCGGCGCAGATGGCGTCTTACGTGTCGCTGCCCTTCTATTTCCAGCAGGTGCTGGGCCGGCCGTATCTGGAGGTGGGCATGCTGATGGGCGCCTGGCCCGTGGGCACGGCCATCATCGCCCCGCTGGCGGGCCGCCTGTCCGACCGCTATTCCGCCGCTACCTTGAGCGGCGTGGGGGCGGCGACCATGGTGGCCGGCATGCTGTGGCTGGCGCTGCTGCCTTCTTCGGTGTCCAACTGGCCCATCGTGGCGGGCATGTTCGTGGCGGGGGTGGGCTTCGGCTTTTTCCAGACGCCGAACAACCGCGCCATGCTGTCGGCCGCGCCCCGCTCGCGCAGCGGCGCGGCAGGCGGCTTGCAGGCCACCACCCGGGTCTTCGGCCAGAGCTTCGGCACGGCGTTGGTGGCCATTGCCTTCAGCGTCAGTGTGGCGCATGGCCCCGGCCTGGCGCTGGTGTTGGGGACGGTGTGCGCCGCCCTGGCGGTGGTCGTCAACACCGTCCGGTTCAACAAACTGCGGGTCTAGGGCGGTTCCGCCCCTGGCTTGCGGCCGCTTCTATAATGGCGGCCGGCGCCTGGTCCTGAGGCCAGGCGCGCAAGATTCCCTATTTTGAAGGCGTGCAGGCATGAAAATCACGGTCGTGGGTACCGGTTACGTGGGGTTGGTGTCGGGAGCGTGCCTGGCCGACATGGGCAACGACGTCATGTGTCTGGACGTGGACGCGGCGAAGATCGCCCTGTTGCGCCAGGGCGGCATCCCCATCTACGAGCCCGGTCTGGAAGACCTGGTCCGCCGCAACGTGCAGGCGGGCCGCCTGCATTTCACCGACGACGTGGCGCAAAGCGTGGCCTTCGGCGACGTGCAGTTCATCGCCGTGGGTACGCCGCCGGGCGAAGACGGCTCTGCCGACCTGAAGTACGTGCTGGCCGCCGCCCAGAACATCGCGCGGCACATGACGTCCCGCAAGCTGATTGTGGACAAGTCCACCGTGCCCGTCGGCACAGCCGACAAAGTGCGCGCGGTGGTGAACAAGGAACTGGCCGCGCGCGGCGTCGAGATCCCGTTCAGCGTGGCCTCCAACCCCGAATTCCTGAAGGAAGGGGCCGCCATCAATGACTTCATGAGCCCGGACCGCGTGGTCGTCGGCGCCGACGACGACTACACCGTCGGCGTGATGCGCCGCATCTACGAACCGTTCCAGCGCACGCACGACCGCCTGATGGTGATGGACGTGCGCTCGGCAGAACTGACGAAATACGCCGCGAACGCCATGCTGGCCACGCGCATCTCGTTCATGAACGAGATGGCGAACCTGGCCGAAGCGCTGGGCGCGGACATCGAGCAGGTGCGCCGCGGGATCGGCGCCGATCCCCGCATCGGCTACCACTTCCTGTACCCCGGCGCGGGTTACGGCGGTTCCTGCTTCCCCAAGGACGTGCAGGCGCTGGTCAATACCGCTGCCGAAAACTCCCTGCCCATGCGGGTGATCGAAGCCGCCGAAGCCGCCAACCACGCGCAGAAGTTCCGCTTGTCGGAAAAGCTGGTGCAGCGCTACGGCGAAGACCTGCGCGGCCGCAAGATCGCGCTGTGGGGCTTGTCGTTCAAGCCCAACACCGACGATATGCGCGAGGCCCCCAGCCTGACGGTCATCGCCGAACTGACGCGCCGCGGCGCCGACGTGCGGGCCTATGACCCCGTGGCCATGCACGAGGCCGCCCGCGTGCTGGTCGGCCAGCCGGGCATCAGCTTCGCCACCGACATGTACGACGCGCTGGACGGCGCGGACGCGCTCTTGATCGCCACCGAATGGAAGGTCTTCCGCGCGCCGGACTTCGACCGCGTGAAGGCCTTGCTGAAGACGCCGCTGATCATCGACGGCCGCAACCTGTATACGCCGGCCGACGTGCGCGGCCTGGGCTTCGAGTATTCCGGCATCGGGCGCGCATGAAGATCCTGCAACTGAACTTCGAGAAAGGCTGGCGCGGCGGCGAACGGCAGACGCTGTATTGCATGCGCGCCTTCCGCAAGGCGGGCCATGACGTCGAAGTGATGTGCCGCGAGGGCGCGCCGCTGGCCGAACGCGCGCGCCAGGAGGGCTTTGTGGCCCACACCTGCCGCAACGTGCCGGGGCAGCTGGCGTTCCTGGCGGGTGCCAGCCGCTACGACATCATTCACGCGCAGACGGCCAACACCATCACCTGGGCCGTCCTGACCAAATGGCTGCACCGCAGCCCGGTGGCGTTCTCGCGCCGCACGTCGTTCGTGGTCAAGCCGGGCGACGAATGGAAGACCGGTTTCAAGTGGCGCCACGCGAACCTGTTCGTGGCCATCAGCGAGATGGCGGCGAGTGAACCGCGCCGGCTGGGCATCGAACCGGTCATCATCCGCAGCGCCGTCGAGCCGCACGAGATCAACGCCGATAACGTTGCCAACCTGGTGCGCGAGTTCGATCTGACTGGAAAGAAGGTCATGGCGACGTCTGCCGCGCTGATCCGCGACAAGGACCCCGTGACGCTGGTGCGTGCGGTGGGGGAACTGGCCAAGACGCGCCGCGACTTCGTCTTCCTGCACTTTGGCGCCGGCGGCGACCGCGAGCAGCAGGCCAAGGACGAGGCGAAAAAGCTTGGCATCGAAGACGTCTACCGTTTCGCCGGGTTCCGCAAGGGCGTCGAAGACTTCTACAGCATCCTCGACGTGTTCGTCATGAGCTCAGAGGAAGAAGCGCTGGGCAGCAGCGTGCTGGACGCCTTCCTGCAACGCGTGCCGGTGGTCTCCACCGACGCGGGCGGCTTGAAGGAAAGCCTGGCCGGCGGCCGGGGCGTGCTGGTTGCGGTGGGGGACCACCAGGCCATGGCGGCCGGCATGGCCCGCTGCCTGGATGACGCGGCCTTCCGCCACGCGGTCACCGAGCGCGCTTATGCGTACGTGAAGAGCGAGCACGACGTCCAGGAGATGGGCAACCGCTACCTGGCGCAGTTCCAGCGCCTGCTGGGCCGCCAGTAGGCGCCACCCGCCGCGGCATCACCCCCGCACGTCGATCCGCGTCTCGAACTTGGCGCGGTGCACCGAAAAGAACGTGCGCACGTTGCGCACATTGGCCTGGGCGGTAAAGGCCCGGTGCACCAGCGCGTGATAGGCCGGCATGTCCTTGACCTGCGCGATCACCACGAAATCCGGCCCCGGCGACACCCGGTAGCACTGCAGCACCGCGGGTTCGGCCAGCATGCTTTGCTCGAACGCATCCAGGCTTTCCGCCGCCTGCACGTCCAGCGTGATCTCCACGATCGCCGTCAGCGTGCTGCCCAGTTTCTCGGCCGCCAGGATAGCGACCTGCCGGTCGATCACGCCCTCGTCCACCAGCCGCCGCACGCGCCGCAGGCAGGTCGGGGGCGATGCATGCACGCGCGCGGCCAGATCTTGATTGGTCAGCGCGCTGTCTTCTTGTAACTGTTCAAGAATGCGCCGGTCGAGATCATCCAGTTCCGGTAGCGAAATCGGCATGTTTTGCATGATTAATTCAAAATCGTGGTCTGGAAGAAAGATTATTTAATCACAATTATGTAAGTGAATTAACTTCCATTTTTAGCCACATAAAGAAATCAAATTTCTTGGCGGGTCGCGCACAATGCGTCGGTACACGAACTTAGCGGAGTCTCTCCTATGTGCGGCATTGTTGGCGCCGTCGCCCAGCGCGACATCACCCCGATCCTCGTTGAAGGCCTGAAGCGGCTGGAATACCGTGGCTACGACTCCTGCGGCGTCGCCGTCTACGCCGACGGCCATCTGCGCCGCACGCGCAGCACGCAGCGCGTGGCTGAATTGGCCGAGCAGGTTGCCGAGGACAAGGTCCAAGGCTTCACCGGCATCGCCCACACCCGCTGGGCCACGCACGGCGTGCCGGCCACGCACAACGCCCATCCGCATTTCTCGCGCCTGGGCAACGACGAGCCGCGCATTGCGCTGGTCCACAACGGCATCATCGAAAACCACGACGAACTGCGCGCCGAGCTGCAGGCCGTGGGCTACGTGTTTGAAAGCCAGACCGACACCGAAGTCATCGCGCACCTGGTGAACCACCTGTACGCCGGCGACCTGTTCGAAGCCGTGCAAAACGCCGTGCGCCGCCTGCATGGCGCCTACGCCATCGCCGTGTTCTGCCGCGACGAACCGCACCGCGTGGTCGGTGCGCGCCAAGGCTCGCCGCTGGTGGTGGGCGTGGGCCAGAACGAGAATTTCCTGGCCTCCGACGCGCTGGCCCTGGCCGGCACGACCGACCAGATCATCTACCTGGAAGACGGCGACGTCGTCGACCTGCAGCTCTCGCGCGTCTGGATCGTGGACGCCAACGGCAAGAACGTCGACCGCGAAGTGCACACGGTGCACGTGCACACCGGCGCCGCCGAACTCGGCCCCTACCGCCACTACATGCAGAAGGAAATCTTCGAGCAGCCCCGCGCCGTTGGCGATACGCTGCAAGACATCGAAGCCATCACGCCCGAACTGTTCGGCGATGATGCCTTCAAGATCTTCAAGGACATCGATTCGCTCCTGATCCTGGCTTGCGGCACCAGCTACTACGCGGGCCTGACCGCCAAGTACTGGATCGAGTCCATCGCCAAGATCCCCGTCGCTGTCGAAATCGCCAGCGAATACCGCTACCGCGACAGCGTGCCCAACCCGCGTTCGCTGGTCGTGACCATTTCGCAGTCCGGTGAAACGGCCGACACGCTGGCAGCGCTGAAGCACGCCCGCTCGCTGGGCATGGAAAACACGCTGACCATCTGCAACGTGTCCACCAGCGCGATGGTGCGCGAGTGCAAGCTGTCTTACATCACGCGCGCCGGCGTTGAAATCGGCGTGGCGTCGACCAAGGCCTTCACCACGCAGCTGACCGCCCTGTTCCTCTTGACGCTGACGCTGGCGCAAGTGCGCGGCCGCCTGACCGACGAGCAGGAAGCCGAGCACCTGAAGGCGCTGCGCCACCTGCCGGTGGCCATCGGTTCGGTGCTGGCGCTGGAACCGCAGATCATGGCGTGGGCCGACCGCTTCGCCTCCAAGGAAAACGCGTTGTTCCTGGGCCGCGGCATGCACTATCCGATCGCGCTGGAAGGCGCGCTGAAGCTGAAGGAAATCAGCTACATCCACGCCGAAGCCTATCCGGCCGGCGAACTGAAGCACGGCCCGCTGGCGCTGGTGACGGAGCACATGCCCGTTGTGACCATCGCGCCCAAGGACGAGCTGCTGGAAAAGCTGAAGTCCAACATGCAGGAAGTGCGCGCACGCGGCGGCGAACTCTACGTTTTTGCCGACGCCGACAGCAAGATCCAAAGCGCCGAAGGCATGCACGTGATCCGCATGCCGGAGAACTACGGCAAGCTGTCGCCGATCCTGCACACGATCCCGCTGCAACTGCTGTCGTACCACACGGCATGCGCCCGCGGCACCGACGTGGACAAGCCGCGCAACCTCGCCAAGAGCGTGACGGTGGAATGATGGTGCCGGGGCCGGCCGGCGGCGTGTGCCGCCAAGCCTGGCCTGAGTTCCGCCTCTAGTACACAGAAGGGCCGCTATCGCGGCCCTTCTGGTTTTGATGATTCTGGATGTGGGGGAAACTCACAGGTAGGGGTTGTCTTTGAACACCTTCCTGGCCTGCCGGTAGGCATAGGCCAAGGCACCCAGCGCCGCCAGGATCAACAGCCAGCCGTTGCGTTTTTTGCCCTGCTTGTTGGCCAGGACACTCTGGTACTGGGCAGCCGGGTCCGCCAGCCATGTGCCGTCCTGGCGCAGGCCGTAGACCCCGATGCGCGTGAACACGCTGGCCATCTTCCCGTGGTATTCGTTGGCCAGGTTGGCCGCCGGGTCGCGATCGATCAGCAGGTCCAGGCGGATGGGCGGTTCGAATGTGTAGCGGGCGGCCGCGCCGCGCACCTCCAATGCCGCACCGGGGTACGCCTTGGAATAGAGGCAGCGCGGGCTGCGCCAACTCGTCTGGCTGCCGACCCGGATCCGGTCCGAATACGGGCATTCGGCGACCTTGTCCACCTGCACCGTCACGCTGTGCAGGGACGCCGGGTCGGGGGGCAGGATGAGACCGTCCGCCGCGTCAAAGCTCAGCCAGGAGGCATACAGCAGCGCCGCCGCGGCAAGCGCGGCCTGGATCGGACGCTTGAAGCGCGATTTGCCGATGGTCCACGCCTCGCTCACGGGGCCGACCTTTCTTTTTGTACTGCCGGCCTCATGGGAATCCTAGGTGTCGGGTTAGAGGGTGCGTTACCAGCCACGGGTTGGGCAGCCGCCGGATGGCCAGCCCCTGGATTGGCTTCGCGGGTGCATGCTAGCGAATTTCAGGGGGCGCGATTGGCCGCTATTAAACATAAGGTTGATCGATGTTTCAAATTACGAGGCGATCCGGGGCGTGGCGTTCAAATGCGGATTGCCTCGCGGCCCAGGATCGGTTCCGATTTGCGCGGCACAAGGCGAATAATGCGGGGAGATCCCGGTCATTTACGCCGCTATACCCCCGGGTAATTAATAAATAATGCGCGGTAGGGTATTATGTCTTTTCAGTTTGGTTAAACAAAAATAAGAAAAACGCTTTTTCATATTTACTAACAACTCAGCCGCCTGGTTGTGTTGCCGTTTGTGTAATGAATGTAATTATTTGAGGGATATCCCGGGTTTATTACGGGCATCTCTGATTTATTTCCACAGCAATAAAAATTTTTAGAAAAAAGTTTGCTGTCGGGGACCTCTACCATTCGTTGGCTCGTCTCGCCCCACGTATTAAGGGGTATCGAGCTGTAATTATTTTTAAGCAATACGTCCGCCCAAATAGCACAAGGTTATTTCGATTTCACGTCGATAACTTGTCGCTGGGCGTCAATTTCTAGTGTCTGCGACACGATGAAGACAGTGAGGTCCCCCGTGGTAAAGAGAATCGCAGTGTGTGGCCTTGGATATGTCGGCCTGCCCGTAGCCGTCGCATTTTCCAAGCGCTTTGATGTCATCGGCTTCGATGTGGACAAGCGGCGAATCGCACGACTGAAAGAGGGTGATGACTGGACAGGCGAGATCGAACGCGACGTATTGCTGGCTTCCCCGATGCAGTTCACCGACCAGGTGACGGAACTGGAAGGCTGCGACTTTTTCGTCGTCGCCGTGCCCACGCCGGTCGACGAGAAAAACAACCCCGATTTTTCTTTGCTGGTCCGGGCGTGCCGCTCGATCGGCCCGGTGCTGCGCCCGGGATGCATCGTGGTTTTCGAATCCACCGTCCACCCAGGCGCCACCGAGGAAATCTGCGGACCGGAGCTGGAAAAAGTATCCGGCCTGCGCTGCGGCATCGACTTCAAGCTGGGCTACAGCCCCGAACGGATCAACCCGGGCGATCGCGAGCATCCGCTTGAGAAGATCGTCAAGATCGTGTCCGGCCAGGATGAGGAATCCCTGGAAATCATCGCCGGCGTCTACGAAAAGATCATCGACGCGGGCGTGCACCGTGCCTCGTCCATCAAGGTGGCCGAAGCGGCGAAGGTGCTTGAGAACACTCAGCGCGACATCAACATCGCGTTGATGAACGAAATGTCGAAGATCTGCGACCTGGTCGGCATCCGCACGTCGGAAGTGCTGGCCGCCGCAGGCACCAAGTGGAACTTCCTGAAGTTCACGCCCGGGCTCGTGGGCGGGCACTGCATCGGCGTGGATCCCTACTACCTGACGTCCAAGGCGCAGGAACTGGGCTACCACCCCGAGGTCATCCTGTCGGGCCGCCGTATCAACGACGGCATGGCGACCCACGTCGCCTCGCGCGTGGTCCAGACCCTGGCCCGCAACGGCCGCCTGAACGCATCGACGCGCGTCGGCATCCTGGGGATGACGTTCAAGGAGAACGTCCCGGACATCCGCAATTCGAAGGTCGTGGATCTATACAACGCCCTGGGCAAATACGGCATTACGCCGGTGGCGTGCGATCCGATGGCCGACGCCGACCAGATGGAACACGAGTACGGCATCAAGCTTGTGAAGCGCGACGAATTCCGGGACATGGATGTGCTGATTCTGGCAGTTCCGCACCGCGAAACCATGGACTCCATCTGGGAAGACATGCCGCAGCTGGTCAAGAGCGGGGGCATGGTGTGCGACCTGAAGTCCGTGCTTGACAGCAAACGTCTGCAATCCGACCTCTTGTACTGGACTCTCTAAGTTCGGTCTCGCGATCCATCTCTACAGGAGAGACCCTCAATGACCGCATTCACTACCGCTCCGATTGGAACCTGCCGCATCCATACGCCGCTGCGCGATGCCGTGGGCCGCTACCCGATCAAGCTGCAACTGGGCCGTAACTACGGTTTCGTGCACACCACCGCCGAAGCGCTACAGCAGGCGCGTTTCATGTTCGGGCAAGCCGACATTCCCGCCGCCGTGCAACGCGTGATCTTCCGGCCCTCGAACGGCGAGCAGGCGCGCCGCGGCACGCACAAGCCGGCAGACCTGTACATGGTCGAACTGTCCTCGCGCAAGCTGCTGACCGTTGACGGCTATCCCATCCAATCCAACTATCTGGTGCGCTACTTCAGCGAATTCTTCGCCGACCGCACGCGCACCCGCATGTTCTGGTCGCTGGCCCACGCCGACAAGCTTGCCGAACGGCGCGCGTTGCTGGACCAGGACCCCGTGTTCAAGAGCCTGTCTTCGGATGACCGCGACCTGCTTTCGCGCATCGTCAAGCGCGACCAGACCGATGAAGAGATCGAGACGGAGATGCGCCAGCTGGTCGAACTGCTGGGCCGCGACAAGGTGGTGTTCGTCACGCACGTCAACGCCCTGACGCCGGATAACGTGCCGATCGAACAGCGCGAGCAGTTGATCGCCACGATCACCGCCAGCGCGCAGCGCATCGGCGTGCCGTGCTACGACCCGACGCCGCTGATGAACAAGATCGGGCAAGCCGATGCGATGGAAGACGGCGGCCTGGACCTGACGCACTACACGTCGGTCTTTGCCGAGCGCCTGTACGTCGATTGGTTCAAGAACTTCATGCGCCCGAGAATGAGCGCCTCCACACCGCAGCTGGCCGTGCCCAAGCTCAGTGCCGACGAAAGCGTCGAGCGTATTGAAAAGCTGTGGGATTCGGGCGAACTGCGCGAGGCCTCGCGCCGAGTGCGCGAGGTGCTGCGCCGCCATCCCGGACTGCCCGACCACATGCTGCTGTTCGCGAAGATTCAGGAAGAGCTGGGCGATTACGAAGGATCGCTGGCGCTTCTGGGCAGCGCCGACGGCGCGCTGGCTTCCGGCAGCAAGGCCGAGCAGATCCTGATGCGCAACCAGTTCAAGTTGGGACGCCATGACGTGGCTTACTCGCTGGCGGCTGGCCTGCTGGGCGATGAGATCGAGACGCCTGAGATTGTCCGGATCGCCGCGGTGTCGGCAGGCCAACTGGGCCACGGCGACGAGTCCCTCGGCAACTGGAAGCAACTGTTCCGCATTTCCTCGCCGGACGAGGCAGGCGCCGTGGAAGCGGCGGACACGGTGCTGTCGCTGCTGCAGGCAAGCGGCGACATGGAATCCGCCATTCGCTGGGTGCACGAAGTCCGTGCGGCCATCCCCACGTATGGCCGAGGCTTCGCGGTGCTGTGGCGCGACAGGCTGCTGGCCAGCGACCGCGCCGGACTGCGCGCCCTGGCCGCCGAGTCCCCCGCACTGGAGGACGTGGACGCGCTGGAGCTCGTCAAGGAAGCGTCGTGGCGCGGTTGCATCATGGCGGCAGCGGCGCTTGCCGTGTCGTGCGACCTGGCCAACAGCGAGCAAGAGGACATCCGCGCGTGGCTGCTTGCGCAGTCGACGGCGTGGGCCGAGGAAGGCAATCGCGCCCTGGAAGAAGGACGCCTGCGTGATGCGGCGGAACGCATCTGCGCGCACCGCCTGCTCAATCCCAATGCCTTGGCCGGAGCGCGCGCGCAGCGGGCGTTCGAACGTGCGATGCGCCTGGGTGTGAGGGCCGCGCTGGTGGCGGGCAACCACAAGGAAGTGATCGACCTGACGGACATCGCAATCGACACGCAAGTCGATTTCCCCGAGCTGGACGCCATGCGCGGCCGCGCCGCGGATGCGCTGGGCGACAAGCAAACCGCCATGCGGCATCTGGAACAGGCGGCTGCGGGCGAATCCGCGCCGCTCAGCACGCAGCTGTATTTCGCCCGGGTGGCATTCAACGGCGGCTGGTTCGGCGAAGCGATCGACGCCTACAAGTCGGTGCTGGCTCATTCGTCGGCCGATCAGAGCGCCAAGGAAGAAGCCGAACGCCAATTGGGCAGGCTCGGCCCCCGCGCCATCCGTGGCGCCCGCGAGATCCTGTCTGCCGGCGACCCGCTGAAGGCTTGGCAGCTGCTGGACCGCGTGGCCCAGTCGTGGCCGGGAATGTCGGAAGTCGATCACGAAAAGCGGCGCATCCTCACCGTCCTGTACGCCGAAGCGCGCGCGCTGGAACCCACCAGCACCACCGAGCGCCTGGCGCTGGGCGAAAAGATCGTGCAGCTCGTGCCCGAGGATCCCATCGGCCTGCGTCTGGCCGCGGTGGGCGCCATGCGTCTGCATCGCTTCGAGCAGGCTCTGCCCTACTGGCGAAAGCTGCAGGAACGTTCCGAGAATCCGGCGCAGTTTGACCACTACATCGAACGCTGCCAGGTGTGGATCGAAAAGATCAACCGGAGAAAGGCCGCATGAATCCGCCACTGATAACCGAACGGGCGGACGCCAAGTCCGATCTTCAATGGGTCCAAGCGCAATTGGAGGAGATTGTCGCCGCGTCGGGGCGGGTTCAGGTGGCACAGGAGAACCTGGCTCGGGCGAAAGTGCTGGCCCGGGATCACATGGAAGATTCGAAGGTCCGCTTTCTTCTGCTGAGGTTGAAGGAATCGGCGGGCTTGAACGAGGGCATGGCCGAGCAGTGGGCCACGCTCTTGCAAGAGTGCCCGGACGACCTTCAGATCGTGCGCTACTGCGCGACCCGTCTCGTGAAGGAACGGCATGTCGACGAGGCCCTGTCGCTCGTCGACCGCCACCTTCCCGAGTCGGCGGAAAGCCCTGACCGCCTGTTTGCGCGGGCCAAGCTGCTGAGCGACATCCGCGCGCACGAGCAATCGGACGCGCTGTTTCGCCGGCTGATCACGCAATACACGGACCGCAATATGCGGGTCGAGTTCGCCAAGCGTCTGCGCAAGCGCGGTCTGCTGGCCGACGCCTTCGAGGCAATTGCGCCGGTTGCGAAACACCTGGCGCCGGGCAGCAAGGCAGCGGAGCTGGCCGACGGATTGGCAAGCGACTACGCCTTCTACCAGCGCTTCGAAACCGAAGAGGCCCTGGCGGGAAAGGACATCAGGATCGTGTCGATGAAGCATGCGATCCTGCACTTCCGCGACCGGCAGATTGCCGAGAATCCCCCGGAAAAGCCCGTATCGGTCGCGCTGGTGACTGGCAGTCTTGGGCCGGGCGGCGCAGAGCGGCAGCTGACGCGGCTGGCCGGCGAACTGACGCGTTGGGCGGAGTCGCCCGACCTGCAGCTGGCCGACGTGCTGATGAAGCCGAAGAAGGTGGAAGTGCTGGTGAAGCAGCACACCGACCCGGCGGGCTCCGCGAAGAAGAAGCAGGAGCTGGATTTCTTCCTGCCCGTGCTGGTCAAGGCGCAGATCCCGGTCACGGAAATCAACAAGCTGCCCGCCATTTCGGTGTCTCATCAAACCGTTCCCGAAGGCAGCCTGGGCCGCCTGCTTGAACAGCTGCCTCCTCCCGTTCACTACGGCGTGACGCGTCTGGCGCCGGTGTTGCGCGCCAACTCGTTCGACGTGGTGAGCCTGTGGCAGGACGGAACGTGCTTGTTCGGTGCCTTGGCCGCGTTGCTGGCCGGCGCGCCGACCATCCATCTGGTCTTCCGCGGGCTGCCGCCGAATATCCGCAAGGACCGCTTCCGCGAAGAGTATCCCGAGCTGTACCAGGCCCTGGCGCAGGTGCCGGGCGTGGTCTTCGTCAGCAATAGCCGCAAGGCTGCGGAAGCGTATTCGGAATGGCTGGACATCCCGATCATGCGCTTTCACATTCTGTACAACGGCGTGCCGGATCTGGCGACCGACGCGTCGCCCGCCGACCAGGAAAAGTGGAAGGCCTTCCAGGAAAGCACGACCGACGCCACCGAGACGATCGGCGGTGTGTTCCGGCTGGAACCGGACAAGCGGCCGCAATTGTGGATCAAGCTGGCGGCGCTGTATCTGAAGGAACGCCCGCAAGCCCGCTTTGTCATCGTCGGCGACGGGCGCCTGCGCGACATCATCGAGGCGCTGGCGCTAGAGCTGAGCGTGACGGACCGGCTATTGCTCGTCGGTCTGTCGAACCACGTCGGCTATTGGTATTCGCAAATGGATGCCAGCGTGCTGCTCTCGCGCTACGAAGGTTTGCCGAATGTCCTGATCGAGGCCCAGCTGCTGGGCGTGCCGGTGATCTCGACGCCGGCCGGCGGCGCCGGCGAGTGTTTCGTGGAGGACGAGACGGGTCATCTGCTGAGCGACGTCGATCACCCGGATCTGCACGAGGCTTGCGAGAAGGTCGCGTCGATGGTGGATCGGGTGCGCAGCAATGCGCAACTTCGACAGCAAAGCCGTGAGCGGGCGCAGAAGCTGTTTTCGCTTGACGCGATGCTGACCAAGTTTCTGGGCCTGTGCATGCCGGTCATGGGCATGTCCGAGAACGATGAACGCATGGATGCCGCGCCGCTGTGCCGGATGACGGCCTGATTGCCGGCGTGTCTTTCGGTGTTCTGAAAATAAAGGGTTTTATGCAAATGAACGTCCCGGCCTCGGGCCTGCGGCGCAAGGCAGGCTTGACCATGGTGCTGCTTGCCGCACTTTCACTCTCGGGATGCCAGCTGCCGCGTTCCGGTCCGATGTTGAGCGAGATGACAGGGGCTCACGACGAGAAGGATGTCATCGTGATGCCCGTGTCGCGTGAGCTTGCGCAGGCAAGCCGTGTGCCGGAGGTTGCGGACTTTCCCGTGCGTTACCGGGACCTGACGCAGGCCGGATTCGACAGCCTGGTGCCCGGTGACGGCATCAACGTGAAGGTGTGGGAGCGCGGCGGCCTGGGCGTGTTCGCCGCGGACCCGTCGGGCGTGAGCGACCTGGGCAACCAGGAGATAGACCGGGCGGGGAACGTCAGTTTTCCCATCCTGGGGAAATTCCACGCCGAGGGTCTGACGCTGGGCAAGCTGCATGACGCCATCGTTGCGCGTCTGGCCAAGCTTGTCGTCGGCGCCGACGTCAGTGTCACGCGCGCTGCGGACGCGCGCGGGCAGATGGTGACGGTGCAGGGCAACCTGACCAAGCCCGGCATGTTCCCGATCACGCAGACCGCGCAACGCCTGAGCAGCGCGCTGGCGCAAGCGGCGCCCGTGCAGACCAACCCCGAGCAGCTCGTCATCAGCCTGCGGCGCGACAACCAGGTGGCGTCGGTGCGGTTGTCGGATATCTACCGCAACCAGAACAACGACATCCTGCTGCGGCCGGGGGATGTCATTACCGCGTATGACTCGAAAGAGTACCTGACCGTCCTGGGCGCGGCGGGCAATCAGGGGCGCGTGGCCATCAGCAAGCGCAACTACACGGTGCTGGATGCGCTGGCCGATTCCAAGGGGCTTGACGACAAGACCGCGGATCCGCGTTCCGTGTTCCTGTTCACGCCTGCCAAGGCCGGGGCCGAAGGCAAGCCGGACTTGCTGCCGGTCGTCTATCAGTTCGACCTGACCCGGCCGGAGCAGGTGGCGCTGGCGCGTGAATTCAGCGTGCATGAAGGTCAGGCCATCTATATCTCGGATGCGCCGTTCACGCAGGTGCAGAAGGTCTTGTCGGCCTTCCGCGTCACCATGAGTGCCGGCTTCAGCGCCACGCGAGCCATTGACAGCGATTCGGGCTCCAGTTCCGGCGTATCCCAATAGCGTGTCGATGAGTAACGAGGACCGGATCAAGGGCTGGCGCTCGCGCCGCAAAGACAGCAACTACGCGGTGGGAGCGGGCGTCGCGGCCTGGCGCCTGGATCCTGCCGCCCTGTTTGAAGCAAACGCCACGCCGGCGGTTTTGTTCAAGCCGTTGCTCGCCCGCCTGCAGGGCGAGCCGCACGACTCCGTGGCCGCCCGCCGGGCGGTGTACGAGGCCGTGCAGGCGGAGTTGGACGCCGAGATAGCAAGCAGCGCGGTCGACGAGACGCTGGCCGATTTTTCACGGCGGCGCCTGCGTCTCATCGTGCGCCTGCTGGAACAGGATATCCGCGCGGGCGTGGAGGTGTTCGGGCCGGGGTACATGCCGGCCAAGCTGGTGGCGGAAGACGCGCGACTGGCCGCCGCGCACGCGCGGCGCGTGGAGCGTCGCAAGCAGGACGAGGCACGCGAAGCGCGCCGCCATGCTTCCCGGAATGACATTGCGCTGGAGATAGAACTGCCCGACAGCGAGGCGGGCGATCTTGCGATCTTGCGTGAACGCTTGCAGGCCTTGCATGAAGGGCATCCCGCAAACGGCGCCGGCAATGTCCGGCCCGTGGGGCGCACGCTGTTGGCGTTGTTCGTCTACCAGCTGCGCGTGATACATGGCGAAAGCCGGATCGCGTTGCTGTGGGCGCTGGTCGGCCCGGTGGTGTTGCTGACGCTGATTTCGTCGTTGTACATCCTGATGGGCACGCACTACATCCTGGGCATGGATGTGCAGACGTTCTCGCTGTTGGGCGCAACGACCTGGATCATGTTCCGGCAGATCATCTTTCGAAGCAGCGCGGCGTACATATCCGCGCGGGGCCTGCTGAATTTCCAGGGCGTGACGCCACTGATGTGCGCGCTGGTGCAGGCGCTGATCTATGTATCGGTGTATCTGGTGGTGTTCGCGGTGTTGATCAGCGCGGGACATGCGTTGGACCTGATCACGCTGCCGGAAAGTTGGGCGGGGTTCATTCTTTTCGTCGTGCTGATGGGATGTTGCGGCGCGGCGATGGGCGTGTTGTTCGGTTCGATCGCGACCTTCTGGCATTTCTACCTGCGGCTGGCGCCGGTGATCGAGCGGTTTCTCCAGATCTTTTCGAGCGTCTTCTTCGTGTCGGAGCAGCTGCCGGAGCACCTGCGGCCCTGGATCCTGTGGTCGCCTTTCGCGCACGGCATGCAACTGCTGCGCTCGGCGTACTTCGAGGCCTACGAGTCGCATGACGCGAGCCTGGGCTATTTCCTGACGTCGCTGGTGTTCCTGATGGTGCTCGCCTTGGCGGCCGAGCGTCTGGCGCGTCCCAACGTCCAGCCGATGTGAGGCAAGAGAATGATTCATCTCAATGGCGTCACTGACGAACCCTATGCATTCGGAAGCCGGCAACCGCTGCTGGCCAATGTCGACCTCGACATTCCTGTCGGGCGCTATGCCTTGCTGTCGCATTCGCCGGAGCTGCATCGCCAGATCGTCGACGTGTTGTGCTGCCTGCGGCCGCCGCGCCAGGGCTTCGTCAAGCACGACGGAAACGTCTCGTGGGCGATTGGCCGGCAAGGCTTCATCCGCGGCAAGGCAAGCGGCCTGAGCATCATTGATTTCGTGTGCGAGATGTACGAGATCGATGTGGATGCCACGTACGAACTGGTCGCGGACCTGATCAGCGACCCGAAAGTCCTGGCCAAGCCCATGGAACATTGGCCGCTCTACGCCCGGCAGGAATTTTCGTTCGCCCTGGCGCTGGCGCCGGCGTTCGATGTCTACGTGATCGAAGGGGCCATCCCTTTCGAACCTTGCCGTTTCACCCGCCTTTGGCTGGCTCTGTTCGAAGAGCGGCTGATTGGCCGGACACTCATTTTTTCCAGTTACCGCCAGAATCAGATGGCGGATTACTGCCTAAAAGGCTTGATTTATGAACGAAGCGCTCTCAGCATCGAAGACGACCTCGACCAGTGCATCAGCAAGTTCCCCCCGCGACGATCAAGGAGCGAATCCGGCACAGGCGACGACGGCTTCGGAGGCGGCTTCGAGGAAGGGCAGCTCGGCCTCTGAGGGCGGGTCCGAGATCGAACGCCGCCGCCGTGAGCGGCAGTCGTCGCTGCGCGAGCGCCGTCGTCACCGTTGGATCAATGCGGTCATCGTCATTGCGCCGGTCGTGTTCGCACTGATCTACGTGCTTTGCATCGCCACGCCGCGCTACGAGGCGGAGTCGCGGTTCTTCGTGCAATCGGGGTCCGGCCAGCAAGGCGGCGGAGGCGGCGCGGCAAGCTTGCTCACCACAGGCAACATGGGCGGCATGCTGGGCGGCTTTGTCGACGGCTGGGCGGTTGCGGATTTCCTGAAGTCGCGCGACGCCATGCAGCAGCTGGACAAGAAGGTAGGTTTACGCCAATACCTGATCCGTGCGGGCATGGACCCGGTAAACCATCTTGCCGAAGACTCGAGCGAAGACGATCTGTATCGCGCCTATCAGGCGTCGGTGCAGGTGTCGTTCAATGCGCTGGAGCAGATCGACGTGCTGCGCGTCAGCGCGTTCTCTCCTGCGGATGCCGCGACCCTGTCGAAGGCGCTGATCGGCTTGGCCGAGGACTTCGTCAGCTCGATGAACGAAAAAGGCGTCGCCGACAAATTGAAGGTCAGCGAGGAATCGGTGAAGCTTGCCGAGCAGAAGGCGTTTGCCGCCCGGGAGGCACTGACGGCGTGGCGCACCACGCATGGCAACATCGATCCGTCCGCCACGGTGGCGATGCTGCTGAACCTGTCCAGCCAGCTTGAAGGCGAGCTCAGCAGTGCACAGATCAATCTGGACAAGATCCGCGCGCTGGGCAACAAAGACCATTTCATGCTCAAACCTGCTGAGCTGCAGGTCGCGGCGCTGCAAAAGCGCATCGCGTCATTGCGCCGTCGCCTGAGCGGCGACGGCAATACCGAAGCGAAGCAGCTCAAGTCCTACGAGACGCTGAGGAACACCCAGGCGTTCGCGGATTCGAACCTGACGTTGGCGCAACAGACGTACCAGCAGGCCGTGACGGACGCGCTGCGGTTGCAGCGGTATTTGTCCATCATCGCGCAACCGGTGCCGACCGACCGGCCGAGCAGCCCGCGTACGGGGATTCTGCTGTTGCAAGCGCTGGCATTGGGCTTTGTGCTGATGTTCATCTCGCGGGTGGGGATGGCGTTGTTGAGGGGGCTGCGTCATGGTTGATACGGCGATCGAAAATCGTCGTGCCGCGGCCGATGCCACGGCCCGGCTGCGCGAGGTCATCAAGGACATTCATTCCGCGGCCGATCCGGAACAACACATGGCCCGGCTGGCGCCGGCGCTGGCGCAGGTCGGCGACGGCTGGCGCGACGTTCGGCGTTTGCTGGTGTCTCCCTTCGTGCGAGAAGGCAGGTTTGCGCCGGCGATTGCCGCGCTTGAAGTCCTGGCGGCGGCCTACCCCTTGCGCGCCGATGATCGCCGCATGCTGGCGAGCCTGTTGGGGCGCACGGAACAGTGGGACCGCGCCATCGCCGAGGCGGACGCCGCAGCCCGCATCGAGCCCGACGCTGCCGCGCTGCATGCCGCAAGGATTCAATTGCGTGTGCAGGCCGGGCGCGTGGCCGAGGCGGCCGACGTCGCGCGCGCGACCCTCGGCCTGGCGCAGCGCGACCCAGGCGAAGCGTATTTCTGGTTGCTTGCCTTCGTGCGCAACGGCGATGCCGCCGAAGCAGCGGGCATTGCCGCGGCGCTGGAGCCGGACAATCTGCCCAACGAACGCGCGGCGACGATGGCCGTGCGCGCCCTGCTTGAGGACGGCAGGGTGGAGGCGTCGATCCGGCTTGGCGACGCGGCATTGGCCGCGGGCCATGACAGCGCCGCATTGCGCGCCTCGCTGGGGATGTCGCACCTGCGGCGTGCTTCCGAGGACGACCGCAAGGTGCATGCGCTGGCGCACTTCGAGGCGGGCCTGAAGGCGGCGCCGGCGGATGTCAGGCTGCTGACGCTCTATGGCGAGACCTTGCTGCGTGCCGGGCGATACAAGGAAGCGGTGGCGCCGCTTGCGCAGGCGATCGACCTGGCGCCCGAGCTGGAGCAGACGCGGGCCCTGTATGCACGCGCGCTGCGCTATACGCTGCAGTACGACGATGCCGCCGACCAGATGATGAAGCTGGTCGAGAAATCCCCAGACAAGCTGCTTTGGCAGCGAGCGGCCATTGGCGCGCTGTCGCAGGCGGGTCGCAAGCAGGAGGCCGGAGCGCTGTTTGACCAGTATGTGGCCAAACGCGGCATGGCGCTGCCGAAGACCTTCCAGGAGGCCTTGGACCAGCTGGAGCAGCGCCTGCATACCGCCCCCATCCCGCAGGCGCGCCTGGACTGGGCGTGGTCGCTGCGTGGCGATCCCGATCCCGATGCCGATCGCGCGCAATGGGAGCGCCGGGCGCGCTGGGGTCATCTGGTGGACCATCTGCTATTCGATTGGCTCGAATGCCGCGAGGACAACGTCGAAGAGGCCATGCAGGTGTTGGGCGAGCTGGACACGGGCGAGCGCTTTTTCGCGCCGCTGCTGGCGGCGGGCCGCGGCGTGGTGGTGGCCACCGCGCACGTCGGCCCCATGTATGCCGGGCTCATGGCGTTGGAGTTGCTGGGCATTCCGTCGCGCTGGCTTGCGACGGCACCCAGCATTGCCCAGAGCAGCTATGCCGCGGCCTTGATTTCCACGGCCGACCAGACCGAGGCGCAGGTCGCCAAGGCCTGCATGCGTGCGATCGGATCGGGCTACGTGCTGTGTCTGGCGATCGACGGCGCGGCGAATCCGGCTGCGCCGCGGACGACCTTCGAAGGGCAGGAAGTCACGTACTCCAGCTTCGCGTCGCACCTGGCGCATCGCCTTCGCGTGCCCTCGGTGTTCTACGCGCCGCGCTGGGAGAACGGCCACGTGACGTATACGCTGGAAATGTTGCCTGCCGTGGAGCCGGGCGAGGACGCCGAGGCCTATTCGCTGCGCTGGCAGAAGGCGTATTTCGAACGGCTTCGCGAACACCTGGCCGGCCCGCCGGAGAACCTGCGCCTGAGCGGGGGAATCTGGCGCCACGTGCAGTCCGCGGACCGGTCCGCGCAGTGACAGGGAGTAAGCATCGATGAGATCAGGAATGAAGCCGCTGCGTTGGCTGTTGGCCTTGGCCGTATTGCATGGCGGCGCAGCGGCCGCGAATGAAACGTGCGCAAGCCCCGATGAACACTGCCCGTCCATCGCGTCGCTGCTTTCCCAGCGCGAGGGCTACGGCGCTCGCGCCACCGGCGGATTGGGAGGCCGGTTTGTCGAGGTCACGTCCGACCAGGACAAGGGTCCGGGAACGCTGCGCGCCGCGCTGGAGCAAGCCAAGAAAGGGCCGACGTGGATCCGCTTTGCATCCGACATGACGATCCTGCTGAACTCGCAATTGCGTGTGCCGTCGAACGTCACGATCGACGGACGCGGCAAGCAGGTCACGTTGATCGACGACGGGCTGGGCGTGTATGGCAGCAAGAACGTCATCCTGACGCATCTGACGATCGACGGGCGCCTGACGCGGCTGACCCAGGCCGTGAATGTGGCCAACGGCAGCAGCGACGTATGGGTTGACCACCTTGACCTGTCGCGCATGTCCGACCGCCTGCTCAATGTGAAGAACGGCTCGACCGACGTCACGGTGTCATGGACGAAGTTCCATAACTCGAACAAGGTGATGCTGTTGAACAACATCACCTCGAAAAACCTGTTCGAGAACTACGACCGCGATTCGATCGCGCGCGTGACGCTGCACCACAACTATTTCTTCAACACCGTGCAGCGCAACCCAAGAGGGCAATTCGGCACGTTCCACCTGTTCAACAACCTGCTGGAGAATTGGGATTTCTATGGCATGAGCTTCAGCCTGGAGGCCAAGGCGTTTGTCGAAGGGAACATCTTCAGCAACGATGCGCAGCGCAAATGTGTGGAGCCCGCGTTCTTTCCTACGGTGGAAGGCATCAACGTGAATTACTGCCGCTACATTCCCGTCGCGTCCAAACGCAGCGCATTGGACAACGGCGAATCCGACCGCGGCGCCTACGAGAAACTGAAGGCGCAGCATGGTTATACGCGCGACTACAAGGCGTTCTTGCGCTTGAAAGACAACCTGTACCTGGGCGACGCGAAGCCGGTACTGCAGGACTACCGGCCCGAGGCGGCGCCGACGCCGCCATATTGCTACGGCTATGAGCGCGCCACGCCGGAACTGGCCGAGAAAATCCGCAAGTTCGCCGGCAACACGGCGGGCTATACGCCGTTGCCTGCGACAAAGGTGGGGTCGGGCTGCTGAGCGCCGGGTGCGTTGGCTTCAAAGATGCAGTGCCGGGCTTGCCCCGGCCCCGGACGGCGCGGGCCGGACGCTGACCCGTAGTGCGATCAGTAGCGCAGCAAGCAGCATCAAGATGCCGCCAGCGAGGAATACGCCCGCGATGCCGCTGAAGCTGAACATCGCGCCGCCGGCAGCCGCACCGGCTGCGATCGAGGATTGCACCGAGGCCACGACCATTCCGCCCGCGCTTTCCGCCTGATCCGGCACGGCGCGCGCCACCCAGTTCGACCATGCCACGGGCACGCCGCCGAAGGCCAGGCCCCAGAACGCCACCAGTAGCGCCTGTCCCCCCAACGAAGCCGGCATCAACACCAGGGCCAACCCGGCCACGCCCACCAGCGCAGGCATCACTGCCAACGTCATGTGCAGGCTGCGCTGCATCAGCCACCCGGCCAGCATCGTGCCGGCGAAATTCGCGATACCGAAACCCAGCAACATCAACGCGAGGCCGTCCGTGCCGACGCCCGTCGTGCTTTCCAGGAACGGCCGGATGTAGGTGAAGAGTGCGAAATGGCCGGTATGGGCAAGCACACACCCCAACATTCCGATGGCGATTCCCGGGCGCAACAGCACATCCAGAACCGTTCTAAGCCGTGCCGGCTGGCGCGGCGCCATCCGCGGCAGCGTGAACCACTGGAAGGCCAACGTAATCAGTCCAACTGCGGCTGCCGCGACGAAAGCGCTGCGCCAGCCATACCTCCCGCCCAGGTAACTGCCAAGGGGCACGGCCACCACGGTGCCTACCGCGATGCCGCTGAAAATGATCGACAGGGCGCGTGGCAGCAGCGCGGGCGGCACCAGCCGCATCGCGACGGCAGCGGCCATGCTCCAAAATCCCCCCAGCGCGATGCCCAGCAGCACCCGCATCGTGAGCAGCACCCACATGCTGGAGGACAAGGCGACCAACAGGTTGGAGGCGATCATCAGCGTGGAAAAGCCAAGCAGGACCACGCGCCGGTCAATGCCCCGCGTCAGCCCCGGCACCAGTAATCCGGCAAACAACGCCACGACGGCGGTCACGGTCACTGCCTGTCCCGCTAGGGCTTCCGACACGCTCAGGGCGGCGGCCATCGGTGTCAGCAGGCTGGCCGGGAGGTACTCCGCCGTCAACAGGCCGAACACCCCCATCGCCAACGAGAACACCGCCATCCAGGCCGCGGAGGTCGGCGCGGCGTCGCCCGCATGGCCCCGCGGGGTATTGGCCAAGGGGTCACAGATACAGTTACTCATCACATTCCTTCCCAGAAAAACAATCTCAGCCCAGAGTCTAGGTTTGAATTTCAGGATGATCTATGATGGTACGTCTTGAATATTTGATCGAAACTCCTGGAATGGATGCGTCGGACAATTTTTCCCTTTCTTCGGACCTCATCAGCGAACTGTTGACCGGCATGCGTCTGCGCGGCGTCCAGTACCGCCGTATCCAGGCCGGGCCGTCCTTCGGACTGAGCTTCGAGGCCAAGCCCGGGCATGGCTATTTCCATTACCTGGCGGTCGGCACCGCCGTACTACGCACCGCCGACGGCAGCTTGCACGAGTTGTCGGCCGGCAATGCCGTGTTCATTCCTCAAGGTGGCGCGCATCAACTGTTATCCGGGCCGGACGTGCCGGTCCAGGATATCGACAGCTTCGTGGCGGCGCCTCTTGGGGATGCGGTCAGCGCCGTGGATGCGTGTCCCAGCACCCATCCCATTCCCAGCGTCATCCTGTTTTACGGCTGCATGGAATTCGACCTGGGCGGCATGCAGGGTCTTGGCAAGCTGATGCCCGGTGTCATGCAGGTGGATGCGGCCGGCGAGCGCTATCCCGGCCTGATGCCCATCCTGGCTTCCATGAAAGGGGAAATCTGCTCCGGGCGGGTGGGGTTCGCGGGCATTCTGGCGCGCCTGGCCGAAGTGGTGGCCGCCATGATCGTGCGCGGTTGGGTCGAGTGTGGCTGTGACAATGCTTCGGGTCTGGTGGCCGCCTTGCGCGACCCCCGGCTGGCCCGGGCCATCCTGGCGCTGCATCGGCAGCCAGGACGCGATTGGACGGTGGCAGAGCTGGCAGAGGAATGCCATATCTCGCGGTCCGTCTTTGCGGACCGCTTCCAGGCAACGATCGGCACGCCGCCCTTACGATACGCCACGGAGCTGAGGATGCGCCTTGCCAGCCAGTGGCTTACCCAAGACAGGCTTTCGATCGAAGTCGTGGCCCAGCAACTGGGCTATACGTCCCAAGCGGCCTTCAGCCGCGCTTTCAAGCGCATTACCGGTCTGCCGCCTGGCGCAAGTCGACAGCTGCGGTGACCTGCCAACAAAACAGGACATGCCAAATGGATCAACAAGAACGCAACGGCGCATCTTCCGAAGGACGTGCCCCCACGGGCGGCTTCGCGGCCATGGTGCCGGAACTGGACGTCACTCGTCTGGAAACCAGCCTTGATTTCTGGTGCGGGCTGCTCGGCTTCGAGATCGCCTATGCCCGGCGCGAGGCCGGTTTCGCGTATCTGGAGCGCGGTCCGCTTCAGATCATGCTCTGCGAACTCAACCATGAATGGGACACGGCCCCCCTTGAACGCCCTTTCGGGCGCGGCATCAATTTCCAGATGCAGGTGGACCGCGTGGAACCCATCGTGCAAGCGCTGACCGAAGCCCAGTGGCCGCTCTTTCGCCCCATCGAGGAAAAGCGCTACCGGGTCGGCGCGGGCTGGTCGTCGTGCAAGGAATTCCTGGTGCAGGATCCGGACGGCTATCTGCTGCGGTTTGCGGCGAATGGGGCGTAGCGGCCACAGCGCCTTTCAACGCAGCAGTCTTAACTGGCAAGCTTGTCTGCCGAAGCCTGAAGCCCCTGCAGGATGCTGTCGGCCAGTGATTGCGGGAACGTCCGCGGCAGCTTGGCGCGAACGGCGCGTACGACTTCCGGCGTGCGTGCCACAAGGTCATCAATGACAAAACGCGCTTCTCGGCCATCGGGTGTGACCACCCCGTATCGCTCGCCTATCGCCACCCAGTGCCGACGCAGGATGTCGCGCATACGCCAATGCGCGTTTTTTGAACGCACGGCCATCGCCATTCTGACCCGGAACGGCGACAGCTTGCCGGGGCCTTCCCCCAAGAATGGGAATGCGGAAATCACGTCATACAGCGGCGAGAGTTCGTAACGGCCGCCGGGATTCAGGAACAAGCTGAAGTTCTTTGCGTGGCCGTCCGGGGCGCACAGCATCCAGAAAAGGACCTGAGCCTGAAAGAACACGCGCTGGTCCTGTTCGGCTCGGCGGGAGGTCTCCAGCAGGTCGATGATGGATTGCATGCCGGGCCCGCCGTCGGCTTCGTACTTCAGGTGCGGCGGCGTGCTGGTGGCCTGGCACATGTCTTCCTGAGGCAAGCGCACGAGGTACGGCTTGCCGTCCGCGTGCTGCCGCCACCGGCGGTCGAACCGTTCGACCGCGAGCACCTTGATGTCGTCGAATAACAGCGCCTCGCTGCGCGCGACGGGGAGGCCGTAAGCTGCCAGGATTTCCAGACACAGCCATTCATTCTCGACCGATTCGCGCAAATCGAGTTTCATGTTCCCGACCAGGCCCATCGGTAGCTTGAGAATGTGCGACGTGGGGGTTGCGCCTTGCGGCCGACACCATTGCCCATTGAAGTACAGCAAGGCAGTCTTTTCCTGCGCCCCGGCGATCGAGATGCGAAAGGCGTCGTCGTCGGCGCCGGGGCCATCTTGCGCTGCTGGCGCTACGATGCCCCGCAACAGCTGGGCGACGTCCGACTCGGTCAGCGGCGTGGCCTGTATCGACGTTACCTCCCCGGGGGCCGCGCCATCGGGAAGGATCTGCAGCGCACCCACGCAATCGCGGCCCATTTCGGTGAGCAAATCGAAGGCTTCGGTCGAGTCGATCCGGTAGCGGCGTGCAGCGCGTTCCCGGATGATCGTGCTGTCTGGAAGCAGGTTTTCAAAATAAGTGCGAACGGGATCGCCGCGATGTGGGGGGTTGCCGGGTTTGAACGGCAGCGACAGCGACAACGGTCGACCCTGTTGCGAGGTGACCCATTCGTTGTCGTACTGCAGGGTTTCTCCGCTGTGGGGATGATTGGTCCAGGTTCCCACGAACAGGCCATTCATCCACAGACCCAGGACCCGCGAGTGAGAGCGTCGGCCCATGGGTCACCAATCCGGACGAGATGAGTCTGGCGCGGATGGTGTCTCGTGCTCGGCGCGCAGGACGAGTTCAACGCCCAATATGCCTAGCAGGCGCAGCAACCTGTCGGCGCTTACTTTCTCGGCATTGCGCTCCAGCGCCGAGAGCGTCTGTTGGGTGACGCCAAGCCGCAAGGCGACGGCAGCTTGGGTCAAACCCGCTTGCTTGCGGAAAGCCTGAAGCAGCCCGGGCAATTGCTGCGCGGTACGGACAGTGAAGTCGGGCATGGGAGCTCCAGGCGATGGTTCTGATTCACAAACAATAGTTTGTAAAACTGAAATACGCAATATAGGCTGTATTTCACAAATACAAACTGTAAGCTGTATTTTGAAAATACAGCCTGTTGATTGTGAGCCGCGGGGTATTTCTCGGATTTCGACCCGAAAGTGGTTGCTGTCCGTTCTTGTCATTCCCCGTTACCAGGAGGAAAATCCCCGCTTGGCGCGCGGCGCAGCCAGCGCCTGGACGATGCTCGATCCGGCCGCCGGGGGAATTGCACGTGAAGGAAGCTGGTCAGTACAAGACGCACGACGCAACCGTACTTGAACCCAGTCCGTCGTCGGACTGGGTGTACCACTGCGCGATGAGCCTGCTGAAATGCCCGGCCGATGATGCGATATCGGAGTTGCTGGCGTTCATGGGCGAGACCTCGGACGTGGACCGGTCCTGGATGATCGAATACCGGCCCGACCTGCTGCGCCTGCGCAATACCCACGAGTGGTGCCGCGGCCAGACGCAGCCGTTCGTAGCCGAGCTTCAGGACGTGCCGACCACGCTGATCGCCTGGCTGCACCGGTTCATGATGAAAGGCCAGGCCGTGGCCATCCACGACGTGAACGACCTGCCGCGGACCGCGCGGGCGATCCAGGTGGAGTTCCAGCGCCAGGGCAACAAGAGCGTGCTGAGCGTGCCCATCTTCCATGAGAAGAAGCTCTACGGGATCATCGGTTTCGACACCACCGTCAAGCACAGGACCTGGTCGCCCGACGAGGTCCAGGCCCTGTTCCAATGCGCCAACCTGATCGGCCAGGCCAAGTACGCGAACAGCCGGGACCACAGCCGGACGGCGCACTATGAACGGTCGACGGCGGTCATCTATCTGAGCATGCGCGGCGTGGTGCGAGGCGTGCAGCCCGAGGCGATCGTGGGCGTGCGCTCGGCGGGAAACTACAGCGAGATCTGGCTTGAGGACGGGTCGATGGTGCTGGATTCCCGCGCGCTGGGCATGTGGTCGACCCTGCTGCCCGAGAAGACGTTCTTCCGCGTGCACCGGACCGCCATTGCAAACGCATTGCATGTCATGGATGTGGACCGCCGCAGCGTGGACAAATGGCTGATCCGGATGCGCGCGGTGGACAGCAACTGGCCGGTGTCGCGGTCGTACCGCAAGCTGCTGCGCGAGCGCATGGGGATCTGAGGGCGGCGGTCCCCCTTTCATGTCATTCGTCATGCCGGCATGTTGTTTCGTCCTGGCGGGCGCGACCGTTCGTCAAGTTCTTGGGATCATCTCGCATGCGGCGCAATCCCCGTTCCGCGAGCCACCCTGAGAGAACCGGCATGCTGGCGTCCCGCTTTTTTTCCCGCTTTACCCTTCTGGCGTTGTCGGCTGCCTGCATGCTGGGCGCGTCCCCGGCGCGGGCGACCGACCTGGCCCTGCAGGATGCCGTGTCCATGGCCGGCATGCAGCTTTACCTGAACTCGGGCGCACCCGCCGTGATCATCGCCGTGGTGCGCGGCGACCAGGTCGTGATCCAGGGGTATGGCGAGACGGCGCCTGGCAATGGCGTCGAACCGGACGCGAATTCCATCTTCAGGATCGCGTCGGTGTCGAAGGTCTTCGCCGCAGACGTGCTGGCCTCGCTGGCCGCCAAGGGCAAGCTGAAGCTGACCGATCCGCTGGCGAAATACGCGCCCGACAATGCCCACGTCGAGACGAATGGCCGCGCGATCACGCTGCTGGACCTGGCCACGCATTCGGCCGGCCTGCCGCGCGAATTGCCCGACCCGGACGCCAAGCCGTCCGACAACCCTTTCGCCGCCTTCGATCGCGCCTATTACTGGAAATGGATCGGCGGCAACAAGCCGGCCTACGCGCCCGGCACCACCACGCTCTATTCGAACCTGGGCTTTGGCCTGCTGGGCGATGCGCTGGCGAAGGCGGGGGGAGCAGACTATTCGACGGTGCTGGCCAACGAGGTCATCAAGCCTGCGGGCCTGGCCGATACCACCAATGTGCTGAACGACGCGCAAAAGAAGCGGCTGATGACGGGCCTGGACCCGTTCGGCAAGCCGGACCCGAACGCCACGGTGCCCGACGTGATGTACGCGAGCGCGGGCATCTATTCCACAGCCTCGGACATGGCGCGCTGGATGCGTTGGCATCTGGACGGCGCCAAGCAGGCGCAGGAGGCGTTCGCGCTGGACCATGTGATGTGGCTGCCGTATGACGGGCTGAAGTCCGTCGTGGGCACCGAAGTGACGGACGCCGACGGCATGGGACTGGGCTGGGTGGTGACGCTGCCGCGCAACGGCTCGCCGCTGCTGCTGGGCAAGAGCGGCGGGCTGGGCGGCTTCATGAGCTATGCCGTGTTGTCGCCAAACCGTGACCTGGGCGTGTTTGTCGTGGCCAGCCGCGTGAACTTCGCGATGTTCGGCAACATCCATTCCCAGGTACGCGAACTGGCGGCCGAGCTGGCGCGGTGATCGGGTCAGGCTTGTGGACGGCCATGGGCAAGCGTATCGCACTATCGCTCTGCGGCACCGCGGTCTTGGCGGCATGCGTCGTGCAAGGCGCGTCGGCGCAAGAGGCCCGGGACATCTTCAAGACGGAGATCTTTCTCACGCCCTATAGCGAATTGGGCGACGGACAAGACACGTATCCCCGTTTGAACGGCCGCTTTCTGCTGATGACGGGTTACACCGGTTTCTTCGGGATCCAGGACGACAACGGCCAGATTCCGCGTTCGCATTGGAGCAGCGTGCAGCCGACGGCGGAAGCCGCGCTGGTCTTGCAACTGACGCGGGAATTCTCGATCCGCACGAAGGCGACGTTCAACTCGTCGACCAACGAAACGAAAGACAACGCGTTTTCCGACCTGGGCGCGGACCTGGATAACCTGTTTGCCGCCTACACCGCCGACAACTATGCGCTGTATGGCGGGAAGATGGACCTGGGCTTTGGCGACGCCTGGCACGTCATCGACGGCCTGTATAGCGGCTTCAACGAGAACTCGGAGTTCCGCGGATCGATCGGCGTGGGCGGACGCTATACCTTCGATACGGCAGGCCAGGGAACGCACTCGGTCGCCGCAGTGCTGTTCAAGCGCGACGACACCGGCTTGAACCACCGGCTGAGCCTGGACGATGGTTTCATCCGGCCGGACCAGCCACCCGCGTTCAGCGACCAGATGAAGTCGTTCATCCTGTCATACGATTTTCGTGATCTGCCCGGGCTGGAGCGCTTGTCGGGCGGGGTGGATGCGGGCCGCCTGCACCTCGACCCGAACCAGGGCGAAAGCGCCAACACGGTGTCTGCGCGGCTGCGCTACGACGCGCCCCTGGGCAATTCGTGGAACCTCGGCTGGTTCAACGAAGCGACGTTTTCCAGCGCCTTCCGGGGCGCGCCGGTGTCCAACGGCAATGGCGTGACGTCGCTGTCGTTTTCGCGCGACCGCTGGCAGCTGACCGCGACCGCCGCCGTGCGCAAGCTATCGGGCAGCGAACAGAAGCTGGCGCAGTTCGGGCTCAAGGATGACGTGGATTGGGCGCTTTCAGGCGCGATCACCTACGTGACGCCGATCGGCTTCATCGTGCAGGCGGGGTTGACGCATCAACGCGACCAGACCACACGCATCAACCAGGGTGTTTTTCGCATCGCTTATCAAGCGGGATTCTGAGGGAACCATGACAAGCAAACCATCACTTATTGCCGGCGCATGCGTTCTGGCGCTTGGCGCATCCATGACGGCGTGGTCGCAGCCGGTGGCCATTGAAAGCGCGCCGAATCCGCCGGCCGACGCCGTTGCGATCCCGAAGGCCAGCAAGGAGCGCGCGGTCGAAGACCTGCCGCGCATCGTCGAAGACATCATGAAGCGCAGCCAGGTGCCCGGCATGGCCGTCGCCGTGGTCATCGACGGCAAAACAGTGCTGGCGCAAGGCTACGGCACGCGCGAGGCGGGCAAGGATGCGCCCGTGGATGCGCAGACCGTATTCCAGATCGCCTCGATCTCCAAATCGCTGTCGGCGACGGTGGCGGCGATTGAAGTGTCCAAAGGCACCGTGGCCTGGGACGCCCCGGTCGCGCGGTATCTGCCGGACTTCAGGCTGAGCAATGCCTATGTGTCGGAGCACGCCACCATCGGGGATTTCTTCGCGCATCGATCTGGCTTGCCGGGCACGGCCGGCGACGACCTTGAAGACCTGGGCTTTACGCGCAGCGACGTCATTGCCCGCCTGCGCTTGTTGCCGCTGGACGCCTTCCGGACGTCCTATCACTACGCGAACTTCAGCACGACGATCGGCGCCGAGGCCGTGGCACGCGCCGCGGGCCGCCCCTGGGACGGGCTGGCTGATGATTTGCTGTTCAAACCGCTGGGGATGACGGCGACGAGCTATCGATTCAGCGATTTCATGGCGCGCGACAACCGCGCCGTGCTGCACGGCTACCAGAAGGGCGTGTTCGTGCCGCTGGGGCAGCGCGACGCAGATCAACAGGCGCCCGCCGGCGGCGCGTCATCGACGGTGGTCGATATGGCGCAATGGATCAAGCTGCTGCTTGCCGATGGCCAGTATCAAGGCAAGCCGATGATCGCCGCCGGCGCCCTGCTGCCCGCGCTGACCGCCCAGGCCTTTTCCGCGCGGGCGCACGACCTGAATTCGCGTTCCGGTTTTTACGGCTATGGCTTCAACGTCAACACCGAGTTGGGCGGGAGGCCGTCCATGGGGCATTCGGGCGCCTTCCTGATGGGCACGGGCACGACGTTCAGGATCGTGCCGTCCGCCGGCATCGGCATCGTGGTGCTGACGAACGGCGCGCCCGTGGGGGCGGCCGAGTCCGTTGCGGCGTCGTTCATTGACACGGCGTTGTACGGCAAGCCGACGCGCGACTGGTTCGCGGCCTATAACGGCGTGATGAAGGACTTCTTCGAACCGCAAGCGGATCTTTCCGCACAGGCCAGGCCCACCAAACCTGCGCCGGCGAAGGCATTGACGGCGTACGTGGGCCGCTTCGAAAACCCGTACTACGGCACCGCCGACATCCAGCAAGCCGATGGCGGCCTGATCCTGGTGCTGGGCCCCAAGGGCATGCGTTTTCCGGTCAAGCACTGGGATGGCGATACCTTCGCCTTCGCGCCGGCCGGCGAAGCGGACCTGGTCGACTCGCTGGCGTCCATCGTCTTCAAGACGGATCAGGGCAAGGCCAGCGGGTTCGACATCAAGTTCTACGACGACAACGGCTTGGGGCGCTGGACCCGAAAGTAGCCACGGCCCCGCCTGCCGTCCGCTCAAAAGCGGTAGGCGGCGCGCAGCGTCAGCGACTGGTCACGGTATTGCCCGTTGCCGCGCAGCGCGTATTCCGTCTTCAGTTCCATGCCCTTGGGCGTGACGTATTCCAGGCCGGCCGACAGGTTGCCGTAGGTTTTCGGCATGCCGGACTTCAACGAGAACGGCGTCGTGTTGAACCCGCTTAGCTGCATGGTCGTCACCACGTCGCCGCCACTCAAAAAGCTCATCCCGGCGGCCGCATAGGATCGCAAGGTCGAGCCGTTGTCCAGGTCATGGCGCCCGCCGATTTCGATCATGGGAGAGATCATGAGCGACGTCGTGTCGTTGCCGCGTACCTTCAGGTTGAATACGCTGGGGCCTTGTTCCCGATAGCCGTCCTGGCGGATATGGTTCACGTCCACATCCACGTAAGGGCGCAGGTACCAGGACGGCTGGCTGAATTCATAGGCAGTGCGCCACCGCGCCGCAAGAAAGGACGAATCGGGCTTGCTCTTGGCGACGCCGTCCAGCGTACCGCGCGACATTCTGCTTTTCTCGACGCCGCCATGCACGGCGAGCGCGATCTGCCACGGCGCGTTGTTGTACTTCAGGGCCAAGCCGCCGGCGAAGGTGTCGCTGTTGCCGGACAGGTCGGAGGACGACGTGGTCTTGCCGTAGGTATAGCTGAGCGATCCCCCCAGGAACCAGTTGGTGGCGACCTCGCGCTGCGCGCCAAGGGTCAGCGCCGTCTGCCGGATGCGGTACCCCTGGTCATTCGAGGTGCCTTCGCGCTGCGTCCAGTTCGTGTCCAGGCGCGACCACACGCAATTGCCTTCGCGCAGGATCGTGCTTTCGCCGACAAAGCCCGGGCAGCTCATCATGCGGTTCATCGAGGCGTACGACGCATGCATCTGATTGGAGGCGCGGGCGAATTGCCCGTCGTGCGCGACGCCGTTCAGCGCGTCGCGGTATTGTTCGGCCGTCTGGATGCCGGTGAATTTGTCGAACAGGGACGCGGTGCTTCTATTGCCCTGGTTCCACAGCCCTTGCAGCGAGTTCGCGATGCTGATGCGGTCTGCGCTGATCGGCAGCGCCGACGGCGTGAAATTGGCGTCGACGGAAATCAGCGGGTCACGCAAGGCGCCAGCGCCGTTGTTCTTGATCGCATACTGGAACAGCGGGCTGTCGCTGGCGGTGGCCGGGACGCTGGTTTGCGGCGCATCGAAATGGCCGATGCCCAGCCAGACGTTCTTCACGGGATTGCGCAACGCCGGCTTGACGGTGCCTGCGAAGGTCGATGCGCCCGACACGGAAATGAAATCGCTGTTGTGGTCGCCAAAGTCCAGGTCTGGCCGGTAGGTGCCCGTGTTGTTCAGCGTGCCGGTGAGGCGTGTCGCGGTATAGGTGCCCGGCCCGCCCGGGTTCAGGATGCCGGCGTTGTTCAAGTCGCCCTGGAAGCGCGCGCCGCTGTACAGGCTGGCGCCGGCCTGGTTGTTGAACGTGCTGCCGCTGCCCATCACCACATCGCCCGCCACGGTTCCCGTGTTGTTGACGGTGGTCTGGCCCGAGGTGTCGATTGCGGTCTTTGCCTGGATGGTGCCGGCATTGGTGATGCTGGTGCTGGCCAACGGGGCGACGGCAAGAATGGCCGTCCCGGACGTGCTGTTGGCGCTGAGCAGCGCGCTCGGACCCACGTTGACCGCAATCGGGCGGCCGCCGCCGTTTGCGCCATTGCTGATGGCCACGATGGCGGGCGAATTGGCGCCTGTCGCGATCACGTGCGCGGCCTGGCCGATATCGATGGTTACCGGTCCGCCGTACGTCACGGCGTTGTTGGGCGTGCTGTATTGGTACAGCGTGCCATCCTTGAAGACGCCGCCACCGCCCACGCTCATGGCCAGGATCGCGGGTGCGTTCGCGCCGACGGTCTGGACGGTGCCTCCTGTGCCGATGGTCACGCTGACGGCACTGCCGACGCCGATGCCGCCAGTGAGTCCGGCGCTCTGGATGAGGCTGGTCGAGTAAAGCGCCGAGGATTGGTCGCCCGCCAAGCCGCCGCCACCACCCACGCTTTGCGCCAGGATGCCGGCGGCGCCATTACCCGACGTTGCGACAGTGCCTTGGATGCTCAGGTTGACGGTGTTGCCGTCGCCGTCTTCGGTGGAAGACGCCACAGGCTTTAGCGTCGTCAGACCGGGCTGGGTGGCCAACCCAGCGATGCCGCCGCCGCCGCCCACGCTTTGCGCCACGATGCCGTGCGAATTCGTGCCGGCCGTGAACAGGCTGCCGCCGACGTCTTGCGTGACGGTGACCGTGCCGGCGATGCCACGCATCGGCGAGTTTGCGCCGAAGGTGACGTTCGCGGCGTTTGCCACAGGCGTGGCGCCGTTGTCGATCGTGACCAGGCCGCCGCCGCCGCCGATGCTCTGCGCCAGCACGCCGAAGGACAGCGCACCGTAGGTGGCGATGCTGCCGCCGGTGTTGGCGACGGTGACGTTGCCGCCATCGCCGGTGGCCGTGGTAGAAGCGGTGCCGAAGGTATTGGTCGCGATGCTGCCCAGCTGGATGTCGACGCTGCCGAGCGACGCGTTGGACGACACCGTGGCCACCCCACCGCCGCCGCCCACGCTTTGCGCCAGTATCCCCGGCGAGAACGCCCCTTGGGTCACGATGCGGCCGGTGTTGTTGGCGACGTTCACGGCGCCGCCCGGCACCAGCGAGAAGTTCGATCCTCCGAAGCCGTTCGTCGGGTGCTCGCTGCCAAGCGTGATCGCCAGCGTGGCGGTCTGCGTCATCACGGCCTGACTGGCATTGCGCAGGGAAAGTGTGCCCAGGCCGCCGCCGCCGCCGACGCTTTGCGCGATGATCCCGGCGGAGCCCGCCGCGTTGGTGCCCAGCGTGCCGCCCTGGACGACGTTGACGGCGCCGCCCATGCTCAGCTGGGCGCCTTGACCTTGGTCGCCCGCCACCCCCAACGCCATCGTCGCGGTGGTGGCGCTGGACAGGAACAGCGGCTGGTCGACGACTGATAGGCCGCCACCCCCGCCCACGCTCTGGGCCAGGATGCCGGGCGCCTGGACGCCTTGCGTGGTGATCCGGCTGGTCGAGGCGCTGGCGTCGACCGTGACCACGCCGCCCGCGCCGTTCGCGCCGTCCAGGCCGCCATTGCGCACATTGATGAGGGAGCCCAGCAGGGAGCCGCCTTTGGTGCCCAGGATATTGATGATGCGCGTGATCTTGTCGATGATCTCAGGGCTGGTGTCGCCAGCCGCGGCGGAGACGACCGCTTGCAGGTCCTGTCCGCTGGCGGTGCTGCGGCCACCCCCGCCGCCGATGCTCTGCGCCACGATGCCCGCTGAACCCTTGCCTTGCGTGGCGACCGTTCCGGTGTTCACGACGAGGCTCGGGCTGGACGCCGTGCCGCCACCCGAGCCGCCGACGCCGCCGCTGCCGCCGGTTTGGTGGGTGATATTGGTTTGCGGGAGCGCAACGGTGAAGACGTTCTGCACACCCGATTCGGCGGCCTTGATCAGGGCGTCGATACTGGATAGCAGGCTGGATGCCCCGGCCGAATCGATCATGCCGGCGTTGCCGCCGCCGCCGCCGATACTCTGCGCAAGGATGCCGGGCGCATGATCGCCCTTTGTCGTAATGGCGCCGTCATTGCGGACGGTGAAGGCGTTTGCCGCCCCGCCGTCGCCGCCATTGCCGCCGGTCGTCACGCCCACGGACAGGCTGACGGCTTTGCTGAACGCCACTTGCGGACCGCTTTCCAGCCAGCTGGCCGCCTTGTCCAGCAGGCCGGCCAGGTTGGCGGGCGAACCCAGGATGTCGTTGAAGGAATTGGCGTCTTGTGCCTGGACGATGCCGCCGTTGCCGCCGCCACCGCCAATGCTCTGCGCCACGATGCCGGCCGAGCCCGTGCCCAGCGTGGAAAGGGTGCCGGTGCCGGAATTGCCCGCATTCACCCAGCCGCCATTGCCGCCCTTGCCGCCTTGGGCGCCATGCCGCACGCTTAACTGCAGGTCGATCAGCGAGTTGCCGATGGTCGGTGTCTTGACGGGCGCCAGGACGCCGCCGCCGTTGCCGCCGCTGCCGCCGATGCTTTGCGCCACCACGCCGTTGCTCTGCGCGGCGGCTGTGCTGATCGTCCCATCGTTGGCGAAGACGACCGTGCCGCCGTTGCCCGCTCCTTGCCCTGCGCCACCGTTGGAGACCGTCAGCGTGACGGTGCCGCTGGGGTTGTCGCCCACCTGCGGCGCGATCGTGATGGCGCGGGAGTTGGCCACCCCGCCGTTGCCGCCGCCACCACCGATGCTTTGTGCCAGCACGCCGTTGCTCTGCGCGCCCAGCGTCGTGATGGCGCCCTGGCTTGCCTGCGTGAATGACACGGTGCCCGCAGAACCGCCATTGCCGCCCTGGCCGCCGGTCGCCACCGTCACGTTCAGCCCGACGCCTACGCCCACGGCATTGGCCGACCCGCCGCTGCCGCCGCCGCCACCGATGCTCTGGAGGACGACGCCGGCGGCATTGGCCGCGCGCGTCAGGATCTTGCCTTGCGACGAGAACTGGATCAGGCCGCCGTTGCCGGCCGCGCCGCCCGTGCCGCCGATCGCGACGGTGGCGATGACGCCGGTGGCGTTGGCGTCACCGCCAATGCCGCCGCCGCCGCCGATGCTCTGCAGGATCACGGCGGCGCTGTGGTCGCCGGACGTGTCGATGTCGCCGGTATTCGTCATCGCCACGCCGCCGCCTGCGCCGCCCGCCCCGCCATGGCCACCGCCCACGCCGATGATGCCGTTGCTGGACGACGCCATCCCGCCGCCGCCGCCCGCGCTATTGGCGACGACGGCCGCGGCGTCGTTGCCGAAGGTGCTGATGGTCCCCGCGTTGGCGATGGTGATTGCCTGGCCGGCGACAGCGCCTGCGCCGCCGTTGCCGCCTGGGCCGAAGGTGCCGCTGGCACCGCCAGGCCCGCCCTCCCCGCCCAGCACGCTGGCCACGACGCCTTTTGCACCGACGGTGCCGGTCGCGCCCGTTGTGATCGTTCCGGTATTGGTGATGGTGATGGCGCCAGGCGTGCCGCCCGCGGCGCCGTTGTGGCCGCCCGCCCACGATCCGTCACCGCCGTTGCCGCCATTGCCGCCTTGCGTCAGCGCGTAGACGCCGATTCCGCGGTTGCCGGTCGTGGTGATCGTGCCGCCGTTGGTGATGTTGACCTGGCCGGCGTTGCCGCCCGCCGCGGCTTGGGTATTTACGTCGTTCGCAGTCGACGCATTGCCGCCGATGGAACGGGCGATCACGCCATACACGCCATCGCCCTGGCCGGTGACCGATGACCCCGCCGACGACACGAACGTGATGGTCGACGCGTCCCCGCCCCGTCCGGCATTGACGTGCCCGCCGAAGTCGCCGCTGCGCGAGCCGGTGCCACCGCTGCCGCCCGACGAGATCAGGCCGACGGCCGCGCTCACGCCATCGGGCCCGGGGCCGCGCGCGGTGATCGATGTGCTGCCCTGCAAGGTCACGTACGCGTCGCCCGCGCTGCCGCCGTGGCCGGCGTTGTCCGCGCCGCCGAACCCGCCGACGATCCCGCTGTCGGACCCCGCGCCGCCCCAGGATTGGACGGCGACGCCGAAGCCGGTGCCGATGACGGTGGCGTTGTTCAGCGTGACGCCAGCGCGGTGCCCGTCGCCGCCGATGCCATAGCCGCCGTTCGGCCCGTCGGCATTACCCCACAGGCCGCCGTTGCCGCCGGCCGAGTACAGGTCGATGCCGCGGCCCGTGGCGGTGACGGAACTGGTCGCCAGGGTGTAATCGATAATCCGCCCGCCACCGCCGTTGCCGCCCCAATGATTCGGGTCGGAATCCCGTCCGTTGCCGCCACGGCCGCCGCTGACATCGATAAGGATGCCGGTCTGGCCGGGCGCCGTCGCGTTGATGCGCTGGTTGCTGTCCTGGTGGACGAAGTCCGAGGGGGCCCATTGACCGTCGTGGCCGTTGTTCGGGTAATCGCCGCTAGAGCAGCAGGTGCCGTCCGCGCCGCGGTTGACGTAGGACAGCGGATCCGACTGGGCGTAGCCCGGCCGGCCGAACACATACAGCGTCGATAATCCGGCCTGCAACAGGACGGCAAGCCAGGGGAACCGGAGGCCGTGGCGGCCCGGTTTCGGGAGATCTTGCAGCGAGGTCATGGCGGCGCGTCGACGTGAAAACGGGGCAGATAAGAAAATCGCCGTTCGGCGCTTGCCGGACAAGGCCAAGATGACGAATCAACCATCCTGTATGACGAGTGCCGGCCGGCCGCCTGTCACGCGTGCTGGACCCATGCCCTGCACCGGGTGGTATCTTGTGCCTGTTTTCTCTACCCGCCCTGCCCATGTCCGATACTTCGCATTCCGCCGACGCCCAGCACCCCGATGCGCCGGCGGCCATCCACAGGCCATTCGTCCAGAACCACGGCACCCGCCGCACGCTGCATTTCACGCAGAAGGAAATCCAGAGCAGCATGTCCGTGCTCAATCCCGATGCGCTGGAGCTGGAGTACACGCGGATGATGATGGGCTTCGTGCTGTTCAACCCCGAGCCCGGCCGCATCCTGATGGTGGGCCTGGGCGGCGGGTCGCTGCCGAAGTTCTGCTATCGGCATCTGCCCCGGGCGGCGATCGAAGTGGTCGAGATCGATCCGGCCGTCATCGCGTTGCGCGACACCTTCATGGTGCCGCAGGACGATGCACGATTTTCGGTGATCCAGGCCGATGCGGCGGCGCATCTGCGTGGCCTGTCGGACCACGCCGACGTGATCTTCCTGGACGGCTTCGGCGTGGGTGGCATTCCCGATGCGCTGTGCTCCGAGGCGTTCTATGCAGATTGCCACCGGGCGTTGCGCGATGACGGCATCCTGGTCATCAACTTCCACGTCAATCACCCGATGCACCATGACTACCTGGACCGCGTGCGCGCGGCCTTCGGGTCTGCGATGTTCGAAGTGGTGGACGACGACATGACCAACAGCATCGTCTTCGCCTGCAAGGGCGATTTGCTGAACGACCCGGCCGCCGCCGAGCTCAAGCGCCCCGCCGCCATCGCCAAGGACGCCTGGCGGCAACTGATGCCGACCTTGCGCGTGATCGGGGCGACGCTGGAGCTCAGGTAATCCCCGAGCTCCGCGTGCGCTAGGCGGCCTTCCTGATCACGACCGGGATGGACTTGTAGCTGGGCGTGCCGCTTTGCTTGTCCTGATAGTCCAGCGGGCAAAGGTTGTTGGCCTCGGGGTAGTACGCGCCGACCGATCCGGGAGCGATGTCGTAGGCAATGGCGGTGAGCCGCAGGCGGCGATGGGATTCGCCGGGCAGGCCGGTGCTGATGTCGACCGCATCGCCATGCTCCAGGCCGTGCCGCGCCAGGTCGGCGGCATTCATGAACAGCACGTCGCGCCGGCCGAACACGCCGCGGTAGCGGTCGTCCAGGCCATAGATGGTGGTGTTGTACTGGTCGTGGCTGCGCAGCGTCGTCAGTTTCAGGGTGCCCGATTCGACGGCGCCGGGGTCTTCCTGCAACCCCTTGAAGGGCAGGAATTCGGCCTTGCCCGACTTCGTTTTCCAGATGCGCTCGGTGGGCGGCAAGGGCAGGCGGAAACCACCCGGCTTCAGGATGCGTTCGTTGTAACCCTGGAAATCGGGATAGACCTTTTCGATCAGGTCGCGGATGCGGCCGTAGTCTTCAACCAGGTAATGCCATTGGACGCGCGTGTTGGGCAGCGTGGCGGCGGCCATGCCCGCGATGATGGCAGGCTCCGAGCGCAGGTGTTCGGAGGCCGGCGCCAGCTTGCCGCGCGAGGCATGCACCATGGACATGGAGTCTTCCACCGTGACGGACTGGGCGCCGGTGGCCTGGACGTCGCTTTCGGTGCGGCCCAGCACCGGCAGGATGATCGCGTCGCGCCCGATCATCAGGTGCGACCGGTTCAGCTTGGTGTTCATGTGCACCGCAAGTTCCAGCCGGCGCATGCCGGCTTCGCATTGCTCGGTGTCGGACAAGGCCATGGCGAGGTTGCCGCCCAGGCAGATCAGCACGCGGGTGTAGCCGCTGACCATCGCTTTCATGGCGTCGACCGCGTCGTGCCCGTGGCGTTCGGGCGGTCGGAAGCCGAAGGTCTTTTCGATGTTGTCGAACATCACCGGATCGATCTTTTCGGTAATGCCGACGGTCCGGTTGCCTTGCACGTTGGAGTGTCCGCGCAGGGGGCAGATGCCGGCGCCGGGCCGGCCGAAGTTGCCGCGCATCAGCAGCAGCGCGGCGATCTGCTGCACGTTCTGCGTGCCGCGTGCATGTTGGGTGATACCCATGCCGTAGGTGACGATGGCGGCCTTGGAGTTGGCGTAGGCGGCGGCGACCTGTTCAAGGTCGGCCTGCGTCAGGCCGCAGGCCTGTTCGATGTCGGCCCATGCGGTGTTGTCCAGGTCTTCGATGTAGGCGTCAAAGCCGTTCGTGTGTTCGGCGATGAACGCGTGGTCAATGGCGCCGGGCGCGCGGCGGTCGGCCGCCAGCAGCGCTTTCATGATGCCTTTGAGCGCGGCCGCGTCGCCGCCGACCTTCACCTGGTAATAGGTGGACGCGATGCGCGTGGAACCCAGGGTGCCCATTTCAATGGCGTTCTGCGGGTCGGCGAAGCGCTCGAGCGCCCGTTCCCGCAAGGGGTTGAACACGATGATGGGCACGCCGCGGCGCGCGCATTCGTGCAAGGTGCCCATCATGCGCGGATGGTTGGTGCCGGGGTTGTGTCCCATCGAAATGATCAGGTCGCAGGCGTCGAAGTCGTCCAGCGACACCGTGCCTTTGCCGAAGCCGATCGTCTGCGGCAGCCCGACGCTCGTGGCCTCGTGGCACATGTTCGAGCAGTCCGGGAAGTTGTTGGTGCCGAATTCGCGCGCGTACAGGCTGAACAGGAAGGCCGCTTCGTTCGAGGCGCGGCCCGACGTGTAGAACTCGACCATGTCGGGTTCGGGCACGCTGGCCATGGCGCTGCCGATGCGCGCGAACGCGGCGTCCCATTCGATGGGCTGGTAGGTGTCGCTGGCGGCGTCGTAGATCAGCGGGTGCGTCAGGCGGCCGGCGTTTTCCAGGTCGTGGTCCGACCAGGTCTGCAACTCGGTCACCGTATGCGCGGCGAAGAATTCCGGCGTGACGCGCTTTTTGGTGGCTTCCCACGTGACCGCTTTTGCGCCGTTCTCGCAGAACTGGAAGGTGGACGTGTGGGCCTTGTCCGGCCACGCGCAGCCGGGGCAATCGAAGCCGTCGGGCTTGTTGGTGCGCAACAGCAGCGCGGGCGCTTCGGCCAGGCGCATCTGGTCGGCCACCGCCTGGGCGGTCGCCTTGAGCGCGCCCCAGCCGCCTGCGGGCGCGTCGTAACGATGGATACCGGTCAGGTTGCGTGATTTCATGATTAATCTCTTAAGGGGTGCTGCGGGTCGTCCCCTGGGCGGCCGCCGGGGATCGGGCGGCGCGGGACGATAAAAAATGGTGCGCTGCCGTAGAGCCTGCCACAGCCAGGATGATCGGCACCAGAAAACCCTGATCGACACGCGTGAATTCGGCGATCAGCACGATGGCCGTCAGCGGCATGCTCATCGAGGACGCGAGGAACGCCGCCGCGCCGACGACGGCGTAGGCGCCGAGCGGCGCGCCCGGCCAGGCCAGGCTCCACAGCCCGCCCAGGACGACGGCCAGCAGCGCGCCGATGGCGATGCCCGGCGTCAGCAGGCCGCCCGAGGCCCCGGCGCGCAGCGAGCCGCTGGTGATGGCGACTTTCAACACCAGCAGCGTGGCCGCCATCCCGATGGTCAGTTCATTGCTGAAGCCCAATTGGGCGGCGCCCTTGCCGTTGCCCAGCAGCGCCGGCAGCGCGATGGCCAGGCAGCCGATTAGGGTGAAGTTGATGAGCGCCGCCACGGGCAGGCGCCAGCCGCGCGCGGCATGGCGCCGGGCGGCCGACGTCAGCCGGACGAAGCCATAGGCCGCAAGGCCGAATACCGGGCCCGCCAGCACCGACCACGCGATAAGCCCCGCGTTGACCGTCATGGCGGGCAGGGCGTACTGGATCTCGTCGCCCAGGCCGATCCAGGCCACGACGGCACCAATGCAGCTGGCAGCCAGCGCGGCGGTGGCAGCGGGCCACGCGAAAGTGCCGAGCAGCACTTCCAGCACGAAGAGCGCGGCGCCCAGCGGCACGTTGTAGACGGCGGCCAGGCCCGCGCCCGCGCCGCAGGCCACGATCAGGCGATGCTGATCGGGCGGCAGGCACAGCAGCGTCGACAGCCGGCTGGCCGCCAGCGCGCCCACTTCGCGGGGCGCGACTTCGCGGCCCAGTGGCGAGCCCAGCGCTACGGTGACGATCTGCAGGGTCGCGTGCGCCAACGTCGTCTTGGCGGGCATGCGGGCGGCGGGATCCCGTACGGCCTCGGTCACGCTGACCAGCGGGCGCCCGTAGCGGTAGATCAGCCACCAGCCGATGCCAGCGACCCACCCGCACACGATCAGCACCAGCAGGCGCCGCGTGCCGTCAGCGGCTTCGACGCCCTCCAGAAAGGACTCGTGGCTGACGATGCGATCCAGGCTGTAGCCGTAGGCCAGGTGCTGCACCGCGTGCAGCAGCATGCCCAGCAACATGCCGCCCAGGCCGGCCACGACGCCGGTCAGCAGGACCGCAATAAACAATCTCGCACGCCATCGTGGCGGATCGTCCGCCGAACCCTCATTCATCACTCGACCACTCCTGTCCGGCCCGCGCCGGCAAAGGCTTGCAGGCGTCTTATAGCAGGCAGTGTATGCAGGAGATTGTCAATGAAACGTGATTGGGGGAGCGCCCAAAAGGGCCGGACAGGAGGGTGTGATTCAAAAAAAAAGCAAATGTATTCAGTTGTATATAATCCTCGCTCGATTCCAAGACGAGAAATGCTTTCCCAGATGCAGGTGAAAGGGCTGGCAGGAGAAAAAAGATGCTGAATAAAGTCGTGAAGATTGGCGCGCTGGCTATTTTGTCGGCGGTGGTTTCGGGTTGCGCAACCGAGCGTTCGCAAGCACTGGTGGTGCCCGCCGTGGCAGCGGCCAGCAAGCCCTATCAAGGCGTACGTAGCCCGATCTCCGTGGGCAAATTCGACAACCGAACCAACTATCTGCGAGGCGTCTTTTCCGATGGCGTGGATCGTCTGGGCGGTCAGGCCAAGACGATTGTGGTCAGCCATCTTCAGCGCAGCGGCCGCTTCCAGGTCATGGATCGTGAAAACCTCACTGAGATTGCGCAGGAAGCCGGATTCAACAAGAAGGCCAGCCAGATCAAGGGCGCGCGTTACGTGGTGACGGGCGATGTGACGGCATTTGGCCGCAAGGTGACCGGCGACCAGCAGCTCTTCGGCATTCTGGGCCGTGGCAAGGAACAGGTCGCCTACGCCAAGGTGGATCTGAATGTGGTCGACGTGGTGACCTCCGAGGTGGTGTATTCCGCGTCCGGCGCAGGCGAGTACAGCCTGTCGAACCGTGAAGTGATCGGTTTCGGCGGTACGGCGGGCTACGACTCCACGCTCAACGGCAAGGTGCTGGACCTGGCAATCCGTGAAGCGGTGGACCGGCTTGTCGACGGCATCGAGCAAGGCGCCTGGCAGCCTGCCGCCAACTAAGGGGATCCGGTCATGTCGAATGCTCAGGCGATGCGTCGCCAGAACACTGTTGCGCGCGCGGGTCGCGGCTTGGCAATCGCGGCGCTGGCCGGCTTGCTGAGCGCCTGCGTGCAGCAGCCCAAACCTATGTACAGCTGGCAGTCTTACCAGCCGTCCGTCTACGCCTACCTGAAGGACGACGGCGCGGACAGCACGCTGCAAATCCAGGCGCTGGAGAAAAACATCGAAACCGCGCGCGCCGCCAATGTCGAGTTGCCGCCGGGATTCCGGGCGCACCTGGGCATGCTGTATTTGAAGACGGGCGACGGCGACAAGGGCGTCGAGCAACTGCAGGGCGAGAAAGTGGCCTTTCCGGAATCCGCGCCGTTCATGGATTTCCTGATGCGAAACGTGGGCAAGCCCAAGGACGCCGCAGCCGCAGCGGACCCGGCCGCCACGAGCACGCCTGCCGCAGGATCGCCTGCCGCCAACGCCAACGCGCCCGCGGAGGCGCTTGCCTCGAAGAAGGGGTCTTGATCATGACCAAGCTGTTCCGAATGGGCCTGCTGGCCGCGGTCGCGTTGCTGGCAGGTTGCGTGGCACCACAGAAAGACGTGGATTACACGGCATTCCGCGAAAGCAAGCCGACGTCGATTCTGGTCCTGCCGCCGTTGAATACGTCGGTGGACGTCGCCGCCGCTGCCGCGGTGTTGTCCCAGGCAACCTATCCGTTGGCCGAATCCGGCTACTACGTGATTCCCGTTGGCGTCATGGACGAGACGTTCAAGCAGAACGGCCTGCACACGCCCGACGAGATCCATGAACTGCCGCCGGCCAAGCTGCGCGAGATCTTTGGCGCCGACGCGGCGCTCTACATGGTCGTCAAGCAGTATGGATCAAGCTACGCCGTGCTACAGAGTTCGATTACGGTGTCGATCGACGCCCAGCTCGTCGATCTGCGAAACGGCGCCAAGCTGTGGTCCGGCACCAAGCAAGTGGTGCAGGCCAACAATGGCGGCGGCGGTTTGCTGGGCATGCTGGTCCAGGCCGTGGTGGACCAGATCGTCAATACCTTGTCTGACCGTAGCTACGGCGTGGCGGGCATGACGAACAACATGCTGCTGAGCGCAGGCCAGCCCGGGGGCATTCTGTACGGCCCGCGCTCGCCGCGTTACGACACGCAGTAAGCGGGCGGACCGCCTCCGCGCACGCCACGGCTGCCAGGTGCCGATGGATCAGAGCCGCATCTCGCACTCGATCCAGTCGAGCACGCTGGCGTGCTGCGGCGTCCAGCCCAGTTCCTTGCGCGCCTTGTCGGCGCTGACGCGGCTGTTGGAACCCAGGGCGTAGGCGCCCAGGTCCTTGCCCCAGCACGCGATCGCGTCGGCGGCAGGCCAGGGCTGTGCCGCGCCCAGGCCAAGCCGGTCGGCGATGGCGCCGACGAGGTCGCTGAACGACGCCTCGCCGTTCTCGACAAAGTAGAAGCTGCCGGCCGGCGCCTCGGACAGCGCCAAGACATAGAGCGCCGCAACGTCTGCGACATGCACGTTCGACCAGCGGTTCAGGCCACGGCCCACGTGCCGCGCGATGCCGCTGGCTTGCGCCTGCGCGACCAGCGGCGGGATCTGCACGCTTTGCGCGCGTGGTCCCAGCGCGTTGCCGTAGATCAGGCTATGGCACAGCACCACGCCGTGCACGCCGGGTGCTGCGGCCAGGATGCGGTCGTTGATCGCGATGCGGGCCGCCTTTTCCGGGACCGGCGTGACGGGTGTGGTCTCGTCAAAGCGCGCCTCGGAGGGTTCGCCCAAGGCGTTGTCGGCGACCAGGCTGGAGCCGCTGGTGTGGATAAAGCGCTTGCCGCTGCCGCGCAACGCTTCAAGCATGGCGTCGACCGCGCCGCCGTGGTCGCTGTCGGCGGCGTTGATGACGGCATCGGCCGCACGGGATTCTTCGTGCAGCAGCGCCGAATCGCCCAGCGTGCCAACAACGGGTTCGATACCGAAGGCGCGTAGCTCGTCCGCGCGCGACGGGTCGCGGATCAGTCCCCTGACCGCGTGGCCGGCCTTTGCCAGCGTGGCCGCGACCGCGCCGCCGATGAAGCCGCTGGCGCCAGTGATGAAGATCTTCATGAGGGTTGCTCCTGGTTGTGCCGGTAGGCCGGATAGTCAGTCAGCCCCCGGGCGTCGCCGCCGAAGAGGGTCGCGCGATCATGCTCGGCCAGCGGTTCGTCGTTGCGCAGCCGTTCCGGCAGATCGGGGTTGGCCACGAAAGGTCGGCCAAACGCGATCAGATCTGCCCAGCCTGCTTGCAGCGCATCGCGGGCACGCAGGGCGGTGTACTTGCCGGCGTAAATCAGCACGCCGGGGTAAGCGCGGCGCAGTGCCTGCTTGAAGGCCGCCGGCATGTCCGGCGCATCGTCCCAGTCGGCCTCGGCGATGTGGATGTAGCCCACGCCGATCTCGCCCAGGCGCTTTGCCGCGGCCGTATAGGTGGCCACCGGGTCCGCATCCACGCAGCCGTTCAGGGTGGTCAGCGGCGCCAGCCGGATGCCGACGCGGGACGGATCGCCCACGGCGTCGATCAGGGCGCGCGCCACCTCGTCCAGGAACCGGATGCGGTTCTCCAGCGAACCGCCGTACTCGTCAGTGCGCGCATTGGCGTGCGAATCCAGGAACTGGTTGACCAGGTAGCCGTTGGCGGCATGCAGTTCCACGCCGTCGAAACCGGCAACGATGGCGTTGCGCGCGGCTTGGGCGTATTCCTCGACGATGGCGCGGATTTCGGCCTTGGACAGCGCGCGCGGCACGGAGGCCTGCACAAAGTTCGGGCTGCCATCGGCGTTCTCGACGAAGACGTTGACGCCGTCGGCCTGGATTGCGGACGAGGACACGGGCGCGCGGCCGCCCAGCAGGCTGGTGTGGCTCAGGCGCCCCACGTGCCACAGCTGCGCGAAGATGCGGCCGCCGGCGGCATGCACAGCGTCGGTCACGCAGCGCCAGCCGGCCACCTGCGCCGGGGTGCAAAGACCCGGCGTGCCCGCATAACCCTTGCCCATGGGCGAGATATAGGTGCCTTCGCTGACGATCAGCCCGGCGCCGGCGCGCTGGGCGTAGTAGTGCGCCATCAGGGCGTTGGCTTCGTCGCCCGGCTGGGTGGCGCGCGAGCGCGTCATGGGCGGCATCACGACGCGGTTGGGTAGCGTCAGGCCACCCAGCGTCAGCGGCTCAAACAAGGGATCGCGTGTCTTCATGGAGGCTCTCTTTGCGGGATTCGGTATGGAAATGGGGCAGGACTTCTTCTGCGATTTCGCGCAGCGTTTCGGCGAGCGGCCGGGTGTTGCGGCGCAGGTGCAGGCCGATGTGGTGCACGCCCGAGGCATGCAGCGCGCGTAGTTCTTCGATCAATGCGCGGCGGCCGGCCTGGGCGCCGAAACGGAACCGGCGCAGCGGCGCGTTGGCGTCCTCAACGAGGTCCAGATGGATGAAGCTGATGTAGGGCTTGTCGCCGGCCACGCGGCGCCAGGCCGCGGCGCGGTGCAGATGGTCGTCCGGCGCGCCCGGGTACGCCAGGCAGCCGTCCAGGTGGGCGCCGATCCAGTCCGGCGTCTGTTGCGCCAGCCCCGCCACCAGCAGCGGCAGCGGGGACGGCGGGCGGGGCAGCATGGCCAGGCCGGGCGGCAATTGTGCGCGCGCGTTGTCACGCAGCAAGGCGATCTGCTCGCGGAACGCCGCGCCGCGCGACGCGAAGTCGCGGCCGAACAGCGGGTACTCCACCGGACGGTCGCCGCTGGCTACCCCCAGCAGCAGGCGGTTGCCGCTCAGGTGCTGGAGGGTGGAGGCAGCCTTGAGCGTCAGCAACGGTTCGCGCAGCGGCAGCACCACGGCCGCCGTGCCCAGCAGGATGTCGCGCGTGATGCCTGCCAGATACCCCAGGTAGCTGAAGATTTCGAAGACCTGGGCGGCGTCGCCGAAGTTGGGGTCGTACACGGGCACATCGCGCACCCACAGCGCGCGAAAGCCCAGATGGTCGGCCAGGCGCGCCAGATCCGCATGCTGCTGCAGATCCGGCTCGCCGGGCAGGCGGCCAGACTGCCGCCGGGACGCCTCGCCGGCGGGGGTCCAGTCATGGTCCAGCGGGGCTTCAAGACCGATGCTGAAGCCGCCCGCCGTCAAGGTGTCCAATGCGGTCGTCATGGCGATTTCCTCTTAGTCCCAGGCGGCGGCCAGGCCTTCCGGGCTGACTTCGCGGCCGTTGCGTTCCAGCGCGGCGATCGCGGCCATGTCATCCGCCGTCAGCCGCAGTTGCTGAGCAAGCAGGTTGCTGGCCAGGTTCTCGCGTTTGGTCGACGACGGGATCACGGAATAGCCCAGTTCCAGCGCCCAGGCCAGCGCGACTTGCGCAGGCGTGGCGTCATGGCGTTCGGCGATCTGGCTGATCACGGGGTCTTTCAGCACCTTGCCGTAGGCCAGCGTCATGTAGGACGTGACGTGGATGCCCTGCTCTTTCAGGAAGGCGGTCAGCGCGGCGTTCTGCAGGTAAGGGCTGAGTTCGATCTGGTTGGTGGCGATCGCGTCGCGGCCCACGGCGGCGATGGCGGCGCGGGTTTCGGCGATGGGGAAATTGGAAATGCCGATCTGCCGGGTCAGGCCCTGGGCCTTGGCTTCAGCAAGCGCGGTCATGAATTCCGCAACGGTCACGCCATTGCCCGGTGCCGGCCAGTGAATCAGGGTCAGGTCGACGTAGTCGGTACGCAGCTTGGCCAGGCTGTCTTGCAGGCTGGGCACGAGCTTGCCCTGGGCATAGTTGGGCACCCAGATCTTGGTGGTGACGAACAGGTCTTCGCGGGCCACGCCGGACTCGGCGATGGCTTGGCCGACCTCGGCTTCGTTCTCGTAGATCTGCGCGGTGTCGATGGCGCGGTAGCCGACGTCCAGCGCGTTGCGCACCGAATCGATGACGACCTGGCCTTGCAGGCGGAACGTGCCGACGCCAAATGCGGGAATGCTCATGTAAAACTCCATGGTGGGTATGCGGGGCCGGACGGTGTTGCCCGGGAATGCAGTTAGTGTGCCCGCGCGATACTTGCGGAAAAAGCCCTGTATTGGCGAAAGACTTTTGATATAACGTCAATTATGAAAACCACACTCGACGAAATGCAGGTCTTTATCGCCGTGGTCGACAGCGGGTCCATCACCGCCGCCGCCGACGTGCTGGGGCAGACCATTTCCGCCACCAGCCGCACGATGAGCCGGCTGGAAGAGAAGCTGCAGACCACGCTGATGCGCCGCACGACGCGCCGGCTGGAGCTGACCGAAGAGGGCAAGACATACCTGGAGCAGGTGCGGCGGATCGTGGCGTCGGTGGAGGAAACCGAAGAACTGATGAACGTGCGCCGCAACCAGCCCGCAGGGCTGCTGCGGGTGGACGCGGCGTCGCCCTTCATGCTGCATGTGATCGCGCCGCTGGTGCCCGGCTACCGCAAGCGCTATCCGCAAGTGGAGCTGGAGCTCAACAGCAACGAAGGCAACATCGACCTGCTGGAACGCCGCACGGACCTGGCCATCCGCATCGGGCGGCTGAAGGATTCGTCGCTGCATGCGGTGCCGCTGGGCGCAAGCCGGGTGCGCGTCCTGGCCAGCCCGGCGTATCTGGCCGCGCGCGGCACGCCCAAGCGCGTGGCGGACCTGGCTTCGCATACGCTGCTGGGTTTCTCGCAGCTGGAATCGCTGAACGAATGGCCGTTGCTGGATATCGATGGTCAGCCTTTGCACGTGAAACCGGGCGTGCGCGCCTTCAGCGGCGAAACGCTGCGGCAGTTGGCGCTGAACGATGGCGGCGTGGTGTGCCTGTCGGATTTCATGACGCGTGGCGACCGCGCCAGCGGCGCGCTGCAGCAGGTGCTGGTCAAGCAGACGCAGGACGTCAGGCAGCCGATCAATGCGGTGTACTACCGCAATACGGCGATCTCGTCGCGCATCAAATCCTTCATCGACTACGTGGTGGAGACGATCGGCAAGGATGGCTTCCTGGAGCCGGCCGCACGGTGAGAGATGTGTCCATTGGCGACAGTGGCGTGGCGGACCGAAGGGGCAACCGTATACTGCCCCCGTTTATTTTCCAGGTCCCGAATCATGAGCATCTTCTCCCGTTTCTTTGGCCGCAACGAAGAAACCGCTGACGCCCGCGCGCTGTCCGCCAACCCCGCCATCGAGAATCCCCTGAGCTTGCAGGTGCTGTTCGCCGCGCCGCTGGCGATCGCCGAAGACACGTTGACGGCGGCGCTGCGCGCCTATCACCCGTCGATGGGCCAGGCGCGCGCCGAGATCGCGCCCGACATGCCGGAGTTCCTGGGCCTGGTCGGTTGGGACAAGCATGTCGTGCGGATGGTGGGCTTTAACGCACCCTATCCCAACGACTCGCTGGAAGCCTGCGTGGCACCCTCGCATTACCCGGGCACGGTGAAAGACGAGATCCGCGGCCACGCCAGCCACATCATCCTGTACTACGCCGGCTTTGAAGAAGACCCGCTGGAGCAATATGTGGCGCTGGCCGCCGTGGCGGGCGCGTTGACGGGCTTCGGGGCGATGGCCGTGCTGAACGAGCATGCGCACACCTCGCTGCCCGCCGGCGTGTTCGACGCCGAATCGCTGGGCGAAGAAAGCCTTGACCTGTTGCGCACGCTGCCGCTGAACATGTTGTATTGCGGCTTCGTGAAATACGAGGTCGAAGGCGTGGACGGCGTGTGGATGCGCACGTACGGCGGCGACGCGTTCGGCCTGCCCGACTTCGCGGCCTTGGCCCGCGGCCACCACGAAGGCGAGACCTACTCGAACATGTTCAACAACATCATGGGATACCTGCGCGAGAGCGGTGCCGAGCTGGGGGCCGGCCACACCATGCAGATCGGCGAAAACGCCTTCATGAAGCTGCGCGATCCGGCCAAGGAAGAGTATTACCTGGATGGCCCCGGGCAGGTGCTGGTGGCCGAGATCATCACGGCCGACGAGATCAACAAGCCGGAATAACGGCGAACGCGTCGCGGGCCGGCCTAGGGCCTATGCCGCGTAGTGGCTGGGGTGACCGTTGCGGGTGACGCCGGGCCGCAACCGCAGGATCAGCGCCACGGCCGCTGCGCTGGCTGCGACCAGCGTGACGCCGGTCCAGCCCCAGTGCGCCAGCGCCAGGCTGCCCAGCGCGCCGCCGGCGGCCATGCCGATGAACACGCCCGTCATCAGGATGGCGTTGAGCCGGCTGCGGGCAGCGGGATCGATGCCGTAGACGATGCTCTGGTGCGCGATCAGCGAGGTCTGGATGCCCAGGTCGAAGCCGACGGCGCTGCCCGCAATCAGCCACAGCGCGGCATGCGGCGACAGCAGCGGCAAAAACAGCATGGCGGCAAACGACACCATCGTCAGCCCCGCGCCCAGGCTGGCGACGGCCATCGGACCACGGGTGTCAGCGACGCGTCCCGCCAGCGGCGCGGCCAGGGCGCCGGCTGCACCGGCCAGGCCAAACGCGCCCGCCGCGCCCGCACCCAGATGGAAGGGCGCGCCGTGCAGCATCACGGCCAGGGTCGACCAGAATGCACTGAAGCCCAGGGACAGCAGGCCTTGCGCCATGGCGGCGCGCCGCAGCCCGGGATGCTGGCGCCACAAGGTCGCCAGCGATCCCAGCAGGGCGCGGTACGCCAGTTGCGTCGAGGGCACGAAACGCGGCAGTCCCCGCGAGAGCGCGACGCCCAGCGCCACGATGGTTACGGCAGCCGCCACGAACATCGCGCGCCAGCCGAACTGTTCGGCCACGAAACCGCTGACCACGCGCGACAGCAGGATGCCCAGCAGCAGACCGGTCATGACCGTGCCGACGATCTTGCCGCGGGCTTCAGCAGGCGCCAGATGGGCGGCCGCCGGCACGATGTCTTGCGCCAGCGTGGCCGACAGGCCCACCACGAAGCTGGCCGCCAGCAGCACGCCGATGGACGGCGACACGGCGGCCGACAGCAGGGCCAGGCTCAGCACGGCGGCCTTGATCAGGATGATGCGTTTTCTGTCGTGGCGGTCGCCCAGCGGCGCCAGCATCAGGATGCCGAAGGCATAGCCCAGCTGCGTCAGGGTGGGAATCCAGCCCAGCGTTTCGGCGCTGGCGTGGATGTCGGCGCCCAGCACGCCCAGCATGGGCTGGCTGTAATACAGGGACGCAACCGACAGGCCTGCGCCGACGGCAAGCAGCAGGACCAGGCCGCGCGACAGGGTGTTGGAGGAAGTTCGAGATGACATGATGGCTATCCGGTGGATCAGGTACGGGGCAGATTCTGGGCGCCGCACCGCGGTTTTGGTAGCCGATCCCGAGGTACATCCGTTATACGATAGACGTATGAGCACCCCCGCCCTGAACGCCGCGGCCGGCACGGACCGCCTCCTTTTGATCGAAACGTTCGTACGCATCGTCGAGGCCGGCAGCTTGTCGGCCGCCGCCGCGCAGATGGGCGGCACGCAGCCCACCGTCAGCCGGCGCCTGCAATTGCTGGAACGCACGATGGGCGTGCGGCTGCTGCAGCGGTCCACCCACGCGATCCGGCTCACGGAAGACGGCCAGCGCTGCTATGAACGCGCGAAGGAACTGATCGCTACGTGGCAATCGTTCGAAAGCGAGGTGCGCGGCGCGGGTGACGAGCCCATCGGCACCTTGCGCGTGGTGGCGCCGCATGCGTTCGGGCAGGACCAGTTCGTCGAGCCGTTGGCGAAGTACCTGCAGCAGTATCCGAACATGCGGGTGGAATGGCTGCTGCATGACCGCATGCCCGACCTGATCGCCGAGAACGTCGATTGCGCGATCCGCGTGGGGCCGGTGACGGATCCCTCGGTGATCGCCGTGAAACTGGGCCACGTCCCGCGCATCGTGATTGCGTCACCTGACTTGCTGCAAGGCGCGCCGGTGCCGCAGCAGCCCGCCGAACTGGCGCGCCTGCCCTGGCTGGCGCTGCGCACCTTCTACCGAACCGAAGTGAGCCTGACGCATTGCGGTTCAGGCGAGTCCGAACGATTCGGCATCCAGCCCCGCCTGTCCACCGACGGTTTGCATGCGCTGCGCAAGGCCGCGGTGCTGGGGCTGGGCGTGGCGCTGGGGTCGGCCTGGGCGATGCAGGACGACCTGGCCGCGGGCCGGCTGGTGCATCTGGCGCCGCAGTGGCAGGCGGATCCGCTGCCGGTGTCCCTGGTCTATGCGCCGTCGCGTTTCCAGCCGGCGCGGCTGCGCCGATTCATCGAAATCATGCGCGAACACCTGCCGGCGGGATTGGCCGGCGGTTGACGCAACCCGGGAGCCCATCGCATGCGTAATCTGGATTTCAGTTCCTGGCAGGGCCTGCTGTCGACACTGCTGGGCTTGGCGCTGATCACGCTGATCGGCGTGGGCATCCGCTTGCTGGTGATGCAGACCATCCAGCAACGCCGCGCGCGCGAGAACCGACAGATCAACGAACGGCTGCGCACCTTGATCGCGGCGTACAAGACGCTGGGCGGGTCTTTTACCGGCAACCTGGCGGTAGACCCGCGGCATCTGCGCGATGTGAAACGGCAGGCGGCGGGAGAGCCACAGCCGGGGGGCGACGCCGAGCCCGACTGGCCCAGCGGCGAACGCGCGCGCCGCATGCGCGACGCAGCCGAAGCGGCGCTGTCCGACATCATCCTGCTGGGCACGGAAGAGCAGGTGCGGCTGGCGGCCAAGGCGGCGGCCGACCTGGTAGCGGGGCGCCCCGTGCACACGGCCGAACTGGTGGTGTCGCTGCGCGATTTCATCCGCCAGGTCCTGGACCTGGAACCGGTATCCGCAACGCTTGAGATCCCCAAGCAGGGCCCCGCGCGGCCATCTTCGACCGCGCGCGGCAAAGGCGACGGCGGCGGCGCGAAATCAGGCGGAGGCGGCGAAGGCGGTGGTCAGGGGGGCGGGGGCGGCATGATGATGGGCGTGAACCTGGATCAACACCCGGACCGCCAGCCCTGATTCCGGACGTGAGCCGCGTCCGCAGAGCCGGTCGTAGGATGGGTGGAGCGCGAGAGACTCAACGCAAAGACAAGACGCCAAGCGCGCGCAACCCATCAAGCAGCGGCGATACCATGACTGAAGCCGTTTAGAACGGCAGCGCTGCCTGATGGGTTGCGCGCGCTGGACGTCGGCGTTCTTGCGCCTGGACTGCCGCGCTTCACCCATCCTACGATGCTTCGATCTCGTCCGAATCTTGCACCGCTTCATAGACCAGCGTGGCCAGCGTCAGGTCTTCCAGCGCGCTGCCTACCGCCTTGAACACGGTGATCTCCTGCGCATTGCGGCGGCCCGGGCGTTGGCCCGTCGTCAGCTGGTGCAAATCACCCTGGATGGCTTCGCGCGTCAGCACGCCGGCCTCGAAGGCGGCCAGCAGGTCGCCGGACTTGGTGGGCGCTTCGTCGGTGTCCACATAGACCGTCGTGCCGTCGAAACAGGCGGCATCCGTCTCGCGCATTTCCGGCTTGAAGCTGCCGATCAGGTCCAGGTGGGTGCCGGGGCGTAGCCAGGCGCCGTGGATCAGGGGCACGGTGGACAAGGTGGCGCAGCTGATGATGTCCGCCTGGCGTGTGGCCGCTTCCAGGTCGGTCGTGGCTTGGGCGTCAAAGCCTTGTTCGCGCAAGCTTGCCGCCAGCGATTCGGCGCCCGCCGCCCGCACGTTCCACACCAGCACGCGCTGGATCGGGCGTACGGTGCGCATGGCCTGCGCGACCAGGCCGGCGATGCGGCCCGAGCCCACGATCAAGAGCGTGCTGGCGTCCTGGCGGGCCAGGTAGTCCGCACCCAGCGCCGCGGCGCCGGCGGTGCGGTAGACGGTGACGATGTCGCCGTCCACCTGGGCGATCGGCACGCCGGTCTTGGCGCTGTACAGGTTGTAGGTGGCGTGCAGACCGGGCAGGCCCAGGTGGGTGTTCTCGGGAAAGATGTTGATGATCTTCACGCCGAAATAGCCGCGGTCGCTCCAGGCCGGCATGATCAGCGAGGTGCCGTGGGCGGTGCCGGACTGGATGGCGTGGACGTGCCGCCCGGGCACCGTGGCGCCCTCGCGGAAGGCGTCGCGCAGGGCGGGGATGACGGCGTCGAAGGACAGGGCGTCCCGGGTCTGTTCCGTGTCGATGAAGCGCATGGGATCACTGCCTGAAAGGGTTCAATCAATCGTAGGGCCGCAGGCAGTCTAGCAGCGCACTCGCGGGGCCGTCCCGGGCGGCCGCTCCCCGGCTATCAATCTTTGCGCAGGCGTCATAACACCCCGTTATCGGATGCGCTTTCCGGTGGCGCCGGAAATTCCGGAAATTCATTAGAAATCAACCGCTTGCGGGGCTTCGGTCCCGCTGCGTCCAAATGGCTTCATAGTGGATTTCCCTGGGTCCACGCGGCCGGGCGCACTGGCATTCTTCGACCACCGTAAGCCCCCGGGCGCACCAAGAGAGGTTGTTTTATGCCGAGATCCGTTCCCCCTGCCCACGCACAGCCCGCACCGGGCAGCTGCGCCGGCAGGCCGAATCCCGCGACCGGAGCCTGCGTCGCATGATCCGGCAACTGCTCAACCGCCTCACCATTTCCTTGCCGGTCCTGTTGGGCGTGATCGTGGTGTGCTTTGTGCTGCTGCAAGTGGCCCCCGCCGATCCCGCTGCCGTCATCGCCGGTCCGACCGCCACCGCCGACGAGCTGGCACAGGTGCGCCAGGAGCTGGGCCTGGACAAGCCGCTGCTGGTGCAGCTGACCGGCTACATGTGGCGCCTGGCGCATCTGGACCTGGGCCGCTCGATGATCTCGAACGTGCCGGTGATCGACGAGATCGGCGGCACCATCGGGGCCACGGTCGAATTGATGCTGGCCAGCGTGATCTGGTCGATTCCGCTGGCGATCCTGCTGGGCACGCTAGCCGCCTACCGCCGCGGCAAGCTGATCGACCGATTCGTCATGACCCTGTCCGTCGTCGGCGTGTCGCTACCCGTGTTCTGGGTGGGCCTGCTGCTGGTCCAGCACGTGGGCGGCGCCGGCATCCTGCCCTACATCGGCCGCAACGGCCCCTTGTGGACGCTGGCCGGGCTGGAGTCCATCGCCCTGCCCGCGCTGACGCTGGGGTCGGTGCTGATCGGGCCGGTGGCGCGCATCACGCGCACCGCGGTCATCGAAACGCTTAGCGGCGACTACGTGCGCACCGCACGCGCCAAGGGGGCGGGCGAACCCCGGGTGGTGCTGCGCCATGCGTTGCGCAACGCCCTGCTGCCGATCGTGACGCTGGTGGGCCTGCAAGTGGGCAACCTGCTGGGCGGCGCGGTGGTGACCGAACAGATCTATTCGTGGCCCGGCGTGGGCCGCATGGCGGTGGGCGCCATCTTCGCCGGCGACTTCCCGCTGGCCCAGGGCGCGATCCTGGTGACGGCGCTGGGCTTCATCTTCATCAATCTGATCGTGGATCTGCTCTACGGCTACCTGGATCCGCGGGGACAAAAATCATGAGCGCAGGCTCGACCTCCTCCATGGGCGCATTGCCGCCCCAGGCCATGGCCACGCCGCTGGCGCGCATCGCCGAACGGCTGCGCCGCGATCCTATCCTGCTGCTGTCGCTGCTGGCGGTGATCGCCATCGTGCTGACCGCGCTGTTCGCGCCCTGGCTGGCGCCGCACGACCCGTACGCCACCAACATGGCCATCGCACGCAAGCTGCCGGGCTGGATGTCGTCCGACGGCATCACCTATCTGCTGGGCACCGACGTGCAAGGCCGCGACATCCTGTCGCGCATCATCTACGGCATCCGCGCGACCCTGATGCTGAGCGTGCTGGCGGTGATCGGCGGCTCGGGCATCGGCGCCGTCCTGGGCATCCTGGCGGCGTATTACCGGCCGCTGGAAGGCGTGATCATGCGCGTCGTGGACGTGCTGCTGTCGTTTCCGGCCATCCTGTTCGGCCTGAGCCTGTCGGCGCTGCTGGGGCCCGGCACCTTGTCGATGGTGCTGGCGCTGGGCGTGTCGGCCATCCCGGGCATGGCGCGCATCGCGCGCGGTTCCGCCATGGTGGTGATGAAGCAGGAATACATGGAAGCCGGCCATGCCATGGGCTTCGGCAACTTCTACCTGATCACGCGCTACCTGCTGCCGAACTGCTCGTCCATGCTGATGATCTACGCGACCCTGCAGCTGGGCCACACGATCCTGCTGGGTTCGGTGCTGTCGTTCCTGGGCCTGGGCCCGCAGCCGCCGTTTGCCGAGCTGGGCAGCATGGCCGCCGACGGCCGCAAGTTCCTGCAGATCTTCCCGCACATTTCCACCATACCCACGATGACGATCTTCTTCATCGTGCTGGCCTTCAATCTGCTGGGCGACAGCCTGCGCGATGCGCTGGATCCCAAGCTGCGTTTCTGAATCGCGCCTGACCACCACAACACACCACAACGGGGAAACCACCACCATGACGCTCATCAAAGGCCTGGCCCTCGCGCCCCTGGCGCTGACCTGCCTGCTGGCCGCGCCCACGCACGCCGTCGCCCAATCCGACAAGACGGTGCTGATCCTGCGCGAGCTGGACACCGACAAGTACGATCCGCACCGCACCACCGCGCGCGGCGCGGCGGAAGTGCTGTTCATGGCCGCCGACACCATGGTGGGCCTGGACTACGACATGAAAACGCCGGTGCCGGCGCTGGCCAAGAGCTGGACGGTGTCGCCCGACGGCCTGACCTACACCTTCGCACTGCGCGACAACGTCTCGTTCTGCAGCGGCAAGAAGATGACGGCCAAGGATGTGGTGGCCAGCTACGAGCGTTGGCTGAATCCGGAAACCAAGGGCCTGGAGCGCTGGCGCGCGGGGCCGGTGGACAGCATCACCGCGCCCGACGACGTCACCGTGGTCTACAAGCTGAAAAAGCCCTACAACGAGCTGCTGCAGCAGATGGCGCACTACATGCACTCGGTCATCAACATCGACCAGGTCAAGGAGCTGGGCCCGGACTACGGCGTGAAGGCCTTTGACGGCACGGGCCCGTACTGCTTCCAGAGCTGGTCGCCGCGCAATGAAGTGGTCTTGACCCGCCACGCCGGCTACAACTGGGGCCCGTCCATCTACAAGGACCCCACGCCCAAGGTCGACAAGATCGTCTGGAAGATCGTGCCCGAGGAAAGCACGCGCCTGACCGCGCTGCAAAGCGGCCAGGCCGACCTGTCGCGCTACCTACCGCAATGGGCCATCAAGGACCTGAAGGGCGACAAGCGCCTGTTCGTCAGCCGCGCCGATCCTTTCTACTGGACGTTCTTCCTGGGCTTCAAGATCGACAAGCCCATGCTGACCGACGTGAACGTGCGTCGCGCCATCAACCTGGCCATCAACCGCAAGGCGTTGACCGAAGCCATCACCTTCGGCGAAGCGCAGCCCGCCACCAGCATGCTGGCCACAGCCACGCCCGCCGGCAGCAATGACGCCTTCCGCTACGACCCCGCCGCCGCCAACAAGCTGCTGGACGAAGCCGGCTGGAAGAAGCAATCCGACGGCTACCGCTACAAGGACGGCCAGAAGCTGTCGCTGCTGCACTACGGCATCACCGGCTACTGGAAAGACATCATGGAAGCCGTGCAGGGCGACATGAAGAAGGTCGGCGTCGACCTGCGCGTGCAGCTGTTCGATTCGACGTCCGCCTGGGGCAAGCTGGCCACGCAGGAATTCGATGAATTCAGCATGAGCTTCGGCTACATGAGCACGGGCGAAGCGCTCAACAGCTACTTCCTTTCCAACAGCGTGCCCACGCCCAACCGCATGAACTGGAAGGACGCCGAAACCGACAAGTGGCTGGCCGAAGGCAGCGAGGCGCTGGACGCCGCGGCGGGCGACGCCATCCTGTCCAAGGCCCTGACCAAGATTTCGGACGGCGCCGCGTGGATTCCGCTGTACCACGACTCGCTCTACCTGGTGGGCGGTCCGCGCATGAAGCCGTTCCGCGCGCACGGCATCTTCGGCGCGGCGGCCTACAAGGGCCTGGACATCGCCTTCAAGTAAGCCACGACAAGGTGGCGCGGCCCCTGCCGCGCCACCGCTACACCCCTTTCACGCCGTACAGAGAGCCTTCCGTGAGCGACACCAATCAAGCCCGCATCACCCATTTCAAGAACCTGTCCACGCTGGTGGCATGGGACGCCGAACTGGGTTCGCACGTCTACATCGAAAACGCCGACCTGGTGATGCGCGGCAACACCGTCATCCACGCAGGCACCGGTTATGCGGGGCCCGCCGACAGCGTCGTGCCGGGCAACGGCCTGATGGCGATGCCGGGGCTGGTCAACGTGCACACCCATCCGTCGTCGGAACCCGGCAATCGCGGCTTGCTGGAAGAGCTGGGCAGCGACAAGCTGGGCCAGAGCTCGCTGTACGAATATATGCCCGTCTTTCGCATGGGCATCGAAACCGCGCAATACGCCAACCAGGTCGCCGTATCCGAGATGCTGTTGTCCGGCGTGACGACCTTCGTGGACATGTCCTTGCCGCGCCCGGGCTGGGCCGATGTGGTGGCCGGCACCGGCATCCGCGGCGTGCTGGGCCCCATGTTCCGTTCTGCCGCCTGGCGCACGACCGACGGCCATTCGGTGGAATACACCTGGGACGAAGCCGGCGCCGTCAAATCGTTCGAAGCCGCGCTGGACGTGGTGGACAGCGCCATCCACCATCCCAGCGGCCGCTTGAGCGCCATGCTGTGCCCGTCGCAGGTGGACACGTGCTCGCCCGAACTGCTGAAGGAAGCGCAGGCGGCTGCGCGCCGGCTGGGCATCCCGATGCAGATCCATGCTGCGCAAAGCGTGGTGGAATTCTCCGAGATGACGCGCCGCCACGGCCGCACGCCCATCGAATGGCTGGATGACCAAGGGCTGCTGGACCCGGACCTGATCATCGGCCACGGCATCTTCCTGAACGACCACCGCGCGCTGTATTGGCCGCATGCCGACGACTTCGGCCTGTTGCAGCGGTCGGGCTCGCACGTGGCGCACTGTCCCACGGTGTTCGTGCGTCGCGGCATCGCGCTGAGCTTCCTAGGCCGCTATTTGCGCGCCGGCATCAATGTGGGCATCGGCACAGACACCTTCCCGCACAACATGCTCGATGAGATGCGCCTGGCCTGCTACGTGGCCCGGTTGCAGGCCGGCCACTTCCGCGCCGCCTCCACCGAGGAAGTGTTCAACGCTGCCACGGTGAACGGCGCCAAGATGCTGGGCCGCGAAGACATCGGTCGCATCGCGGTCGGCGGCAAGGCCGACTTCTCGCTGGTCGACCTGTCGCATCCCTACATGCGCCCCGGCCGCGAGCCGCTGCGCAGCCTGATCTATTCGGCCGGCGATCGCGCCATCCGCGACGTGTACGTGGACGGTGAACAGGTCGTCAGGAATGGACAACTGCTGACCATCGATATCGAACGCTGCATGCAGGAAGTCGAACGCGCCCAGGCGCAGACGATCGCGACGGTGGCGCAGCGCGACTACGCGGGCCGCAGCATCGACGCGATGTCGCCGCGCGTGTTCCCCAGCCGCGCGTAACGGAGAGCCTTGATGAACGAGACACTACTGGCGGTTGAAGGCTTGAGCGTGGAGTTCGGCGCCCGCGCCAAACCGTACCGCGCGGTGAAGTCGCTGGACTTCACCATTGGCCGCGGTGAAACGGTGGCGCTGGTGGGCGAATCGGGCTCGGGCAAATCGGTGACGGCGCTGTCCATCCTGCGCCTGATCGAACGTGCCGGCGGCCGCATCGCCACGGGTGCCGCCCGCTTCGTGCCGCGCGACGGCCGGGAAGTGGATATCTTCAAGCTGCCCGAGTCAGACCTGCGCCGCATCCGCGGCAACGAGATCTCGATGATCTTCCAGGAGCCCATGACGTCGCTGAACCCGGTGATGACAGTGGGCGAGCAATTGGCCGAAGTCTATCTGCTGCACCAGGACATCTCGCGCGAGGAGGCCTGGAAGAAGGCCGAAGCCATGTTGGTGGCCGTGAAAATGTCGGAACCCCACCGCCGCATGACGCAATATCCTGGCGATTTGTCCGGCGGCATGCGCCAGCGCGTGATGATCGCCATGGCCCTGGCGTGCCGCCCGCAGCTGCTGATCGCCGATGAGCCCACGACCGCGCTGGACGTCACCGTCCAGGCCGAGATCATCGATCTGATCCGGGACCTGCAGCGCGAAGTCGGCATGGCCGTGCTGTTCATCACGCACGACATGGGCGTGGTGGCCGAGATTGCCGACCGCGTGGTGGTGATGCGCCATGGCGACAAGGTCGAAGAGAACGTCACCGTGGCGCTCTTTGACGCCCCGCAGCAACCCTACACGCGCGACCTGCTGGCGGCAGTGCCCAAACTGGGCGATGGTTCGCCCGACGAGGCCGTGGTGCAGGATCGGCCCAATGTGCTGGAAGTGACGGGCCTGGCTAAGCGTTTCCCCGTGAAGGCGGGCGCGTTCGGCAAGGTGGTGGCCAATGTGCATGCGGTCGAAGGCGTGTCCTTCACCCTGCGCGCCGGCGAAACGCTGGCGCTGGTGGGGGAATCCGGCTCGGGCAAGTCGACCACGGGCCGCCTCCTGATGAAACTCGTGCAGCCCACGGAGGGCGCGATCCGGCTGGTGGGCCAGGACGTCACGCACATGTCGCCCGACAAGATGCGCGACATGCGGCGGCACATCCAGATGATCTTCCAGGATCCGTACGCGTCACTGAACCCGCGCCTGCACGCGTGGGACCTGGTCAGCGAACCGCTCAAGGTTCACGGCGGGTTCACGCGCGAACAGCGCCGTGAACGCGCCGCGCAACTGCTCGAGCGCGTCAACCTGCCGCGCGAATTCCTGGACCGCTATGCGCACCAGTTCTCGGGCGGGCAGCGCCAGCGCCTGTGCATCGCGCGCGCGCTGTCGGTGAACCCCAAGATCATCGTGGCGGACGAGCCCGTGTCCGCGCTGGACGTGTCGGTGCAGGCGCGCGTGATCGAACTGATGAAGGAACTGCAGGCCGAGATGGGCTTGTCGTACCTGTTCATTTCGCACGACATGGCGGTGGTGGAGAAGGTCAGCCACCGCGTGGCCGTGATGGTGATGGGGCAGATCGTCGAGATCGGACCCACGCAGGAAGTGCTGCATCGGCCGCGCCATCCGTACACGCAGCGCCTGTTGTCTGCGGTGCCGATCCCCGACCCGGCGCGCCGTCACCAGCGCACCGTGCGCGCCGCGCGCGACATCCCCAGCCCCATCCGCAAGGTGGGCGACAACCCGCAGGTGCCGCAATTGGTGCAGGTTGGCGCGGGGCATTTCGTGCAACAGGCGGCATGATGGGTCACGCGCGTTGGGCGGCAGGGTTTTTGCCCGACGCCCTGCGCGCTGCCCCCCTCCTACGGAAGATCCGTCCGTCCTCTACCGACTGAACAGCCGCCCCGCCGCCATCGCCACGGCGGCCTGCGTCGGTTCCACTACCGGCAGCCCGCAAGCGTCTTCCAGCCGGTCGCGCAGGTCGGCCATGCCGGCGCATCCCATGATCAGCACCTCGGCGCCATGCGCGTCGCGCAAGGTCTTGCCGACGGTCGCCATGCGCGCAAACGCCAGCTCGGCGTCGGCCAGGTCGCTGACTTTCATATCCAGCGCCAGTTCCGCGCAAATGCGGTCGGCCACGCCCATCTGGCGGAAGTAGCGCAGGTGGCGCGGGACGGATGCGCCCGCGATGGCGATCACGCCAATGCGGGTCGCCATGCTCATGGCCGTCAGCACCGAGCACTCACCGATGCCCAGCACGGGCGCCGCCACCAGGTCGCGCAGGCCATGCAGCCCGGGGTCGCTGAAGCACGCCACGATGAAGGCGTCGGTCTCGGCCGCTTCCTGCAGGAACAGCTGCGCCATCGGCGCGATGCTGGCGTCGGCTTCGGCCTGGGTCTGGATGCCGGCCGGCCCGCCGGTGGAGGTGAGACAGCGGAACGTCAGCGGCAGGCGCTCGAACGGCGCGACCGCGCGGGCGATGGCGTCCGTGACCTTGGTCAGCGAGTTCGGGTTTACGAGGGTGATGCGGGCGTTGGGCACGATTGAGTAGAATCCCTGCAAAAGAGGCGGACACGCGCAGTGCGCGCAGCGCCCAGGTCAAGAGGAAAGAAAAGCAGCATGTCGGAATTACCCGGGAAGGTCCGGTCTGGCCCGTTGAACCTGCGGCAGATCGAGGTGTTTCACGCCATCATGATCACGGGTTCGCTCAGCGCTGCCGGGCGGCTGCTGCATGTGACGCAGCCCGCCATCAGCCGGGTGCTGGCGTCGATAGAATTGCGCTTGGGCTATGCGCTGTTTGAACGGTTCAAGGGCCGCCTGCATCCCACCAAGGAAGCGCGCAAACTTTTCCAGGAAGTGGAATCCATTCAGGCGGGCGTCAACCGGCTGAACGATATGGCGGCTGGCCTGGCGGGCCATGGCGGCGGCCTGGTCAGCGTGGTGTCCAGTCCCAGCTTCGGCGAATGGCTGATCCCGGCGGCCACGGCGAAGTTCTGCGCCCGCAACCCCGGCGTGCGCATCCGCTACCGGCCGCTGGGCATGGATGCGCTGCTGCCGCAGTTGCTGCTGGGCCACGCGGACATCGCGATTTCCACGTTCAAGCCCGAACACCCCAACCTGATCACCAGCGAGCTCGCGCAAGGCGAGATCGTCTGCGTGCTGCCCGCCGGCCACCGGCTGGCGCGCGAGAGCGTCATCGAACCGGCGATGCTGGCCGGCGAGATGCTGGTGGGCTATGGGCGCGACACGCCGCTGGGCGAAACCCTGTTCAACTACCTCGAGCCGCTGGGGCAGGCGGTCGCCCCGGCCATCGAGGTGCGTTCGTCCCAGACGGCCTGCTCGTTCGTGCGCCAGGGCGTCGGTGTGGCCCTGGTGGACTCGTACGGCCTGACGGATGCGCTGATGCACGGCATCGTGGTGCGTCGTATCGAGCCAGCGATTTCGTTGTCGGTGCACGTGTCCCATTCCCGGATCGAACCTCCGCCATCCATCGCCAAGGCGTTCCTGACCCAGTTTTCCCAGATCGTGAAGAAAGAATTGCCTGCGATGACGCAGGCAATCATCAGCCGGGCTTAGACCACTTCCGGCACGGGCAGCGGTTCGCCGGCGCCGGTGCGTTCGGTGATCAGCTTGTAGTGGTGCGGGCTGCGGTGCTTGGCGAAGTTGAAGACGTGGTCGCGGAAGGTCTGGCCCATGCCCAGGTCGATCTTCGCGGTGATCACTTCGTCTTCTTCGCCGCTGGAACGCGCCACGATCTCGCCGGACGGCGCCACGATCATCGAGCTGCCGATCATGTGGTGGCCGTCTTCATGGCCGCACTTGGCGGCGGCGCCGACCCACACCGCGTTCTGGTAGGCGCTGGCTTGCAGCACGATCTCGTGCGTGGTCGTGCGCCAGTGCGCGGGCTCGTCCCAGTGGATGTTCAGGGACGGCGTGTTGTAGCCCAGCACGATCAGTTCGGCGCTTTGCAGCGACATCACGCGATACGTCTCGGGCCAGCGGCGGTCGTTGCACAAGCACATGCCGATCTTGACGTCGTTGGTGTCCCACACGCCGAAGCCCAGGTCGCCCACTTCGAAGAACTTCTTCTCCAGATGCTGGAACGGCGCGTCGACCTTGTGGTCCGAGTGGCCGGGCAAGTGGATCTTGCGGTATTTGCCGATGATCTTGGCGCTGCGGTCCACCAGGATGGCCGTGTTGAACTGGCGGCCTTCCGGCGTCAGTTCTGCGTATCCCAGGTAGAAGCCGATGCCCAGTTCGCGCGCCGTGTCGAACAGCGGCTGCGCGTCGGCGTTCGGCATGGTCTTTTCGAAGTAGCGGTCGACGGCTTCCGCGTCTTCCATCCAGTAGCGCGGGAAGAACGTCGTCAGCGCCAGTTCCGGGAACACGACGAATTCCGCCTTGCGGGCGGCGGCCTCGCGCATCATCTCGACCAGGCGGCGCACGACTACCGCGCGGGTGTCGGCCAGGTTCACGGCGCCCATCTGGGCGACCGCCAGGCCCATTTTGCGGGAGGGGGTTGCGTTGCTCACGATATCAATCTCCAGGTGTTCTTATCGAACGGGGTTCAAGTGCAAGGCGCCGCGGGGTCACGGCTCGATCACGTTCGGGAAAATTTTGCGCAGCAAGGCGGCGCGCGGCGAGATCTCGCGCGTCTTCTGCAGCGGGGCGGGCAGGCCGCGGGCGATGAAACGGCCGCGGCCGCGCGCTGCCTGCAGCGCGCCCTCGTCGACGATGACCTCGCCGCGGCTCACTACCGTGGTGGGCCAACCCGTGACCTGGCGACCTTCGTAGGGCGTGTAGCCGACGTTGTCGTGCAGCGTGGCGGCCGACAGCGTCACGACGCGTTCGGGGTCCCAGATGGCGATGTCGGCGTCCGCGCCCACGGAAATCGTGCCCTTCTTCGGGTACAGGCCGTACATGCGGGCGTGGTTGGTGGACGTCAGCGCCACGAATTGCTGCAGCGTCAGGCGGCCGCTGCGCACGCCTTCCGAGAACAGCAGCGGCATGCGCACTTCCAGGCCGGGCAGGCCATTGGCGATCTGCTTGAACGTGGTGGCGTCGCCCGCGGGCAGCTTGCCGGATTCGTCGTAGCGGTACGGTGCATGGTCGGACGACAGCAGCGCCAGCGTGCCGCTGTCCAGGCTCTGCCACAGGGCCTGTTGCGACACCGGGTCGCGCGGCGGCGGGCTGCAGCAGAACTTGGCGCCTTCAACGCCGGGAATGTCGATGTCTTCGGCCGTGAGCAACAGGTAGTGCGGGCAGGTCTCGCCATAGACGGGCGCGCCCAGCGTCTGCGCGGCGTGGATGGCCTGTGCGCCGCCCTGCGTGGACACGTGCACGATCAGCACCGGCACCTCCAGCACGGACGCCAGGCTGATGGCGCGCTGCGTGGCTTCGTTTTCGGCGATGGGGTCGTGGCTGACGGCGTGGTATTTCGGCGCGGTGTGGCCGGCGGCCAGCAGATGGCGCGCGATCCAGCTGATCACGTCGTTGTTTTCGGCGTGCACCATGGGCAGCGCGCCCTCGCGCGCGGCGATCGCAAACACGTCCAGTAGCTGCTTGTCGTCCAGCTTGAGCTTGTCGTAGGTCATGAAGACCTTGAACGACGTGATGCCGGCGCGGATCAGCTCGGGCAAGTCGTGGTTCAGCGTCTGCGGCGTGGGGTCCGAGATGATCAGGTGATAGCTGAAGTCGATGACCGATTTCGCCGCGGCCGAGGCGGCGTACTCGTCCGCCACCTGGCGCAGCGATTGCCCGCGGTGCTGCGCGGCGAACGGCACGATGGTGGTGTTGCCGCCATGGGCCGCGGACACGGACGCGCTGTACCAGTCGTCGGCGCACAGCACGCCCATGCTGGAGAGCTGTTCGACGTGGCAATGGCTGTCGATGCCGCCCGGCATCACCAGCCGGCCGGTCGCGTCGATGGCGCGCTTGCCGGCGGGAAGCCGGGTCGAGATGGCGGCGATGACGCCGTCGACGATGCCGATGTCGCCAATGAAATCGGCATCCGCGGTGACGATGCGGCCGTTGTGCAGAGTCAGGTCGAAGTCGGTCATGGGGTGTCTGGACGCAAGGGTTGCTTGCCGCAAGGCGCCTGACGGCGGGCGCGGCTGAAGGTGCAAGCATGCATGCGCCGGCGGAAATCCGATACCGCGCGACGGCGCGCCGCGGCAGGCGGCGGTACGCACGGGAATTTCCGCTAAGACACTGATTGGATTGAGGATTCAGGGGGCGTCGGCATCGGCGCTGGGCCCCACGCATAACGCTGGATCATGGACGCTATGCAAACTTTTATATCGGGTTTCCCCGCGCTTTGCGGCGCGGGCGCCCCAGACGGCAAGCGCCTTAGAACGCTTTGAACGTCTTCAAGTGGATGCTGGTTTCGGTGGCCGAGATGCCCTTGAGCGTGCGCAGCCGGTCCAGCACTTCGGACAGCTGTTCGATGGTGGGCACGCGCAATTCGGCCAGCAGGTCCCAGCGGCCGTTGGTGTCGTGCAGGCCGGCCACGCTGGGTTCGCCCATCAGCAGGTTCACGATCTTGCGGGTTTCATGGCCTTCGACGGCGATGCTCATCCAGGCCACGATGTCTTCGGTTTCGACTTCGGGGCGCAGCCGCACGGTGTAGCCGACGATGATGCCCCGCTCTTCCAGCTTGCGGATGCGGTTGTCGATGGTGCCGCGCGAGACATCCAGCTTCTTCGCCAGCGTGGCGACAGACAAGCGGGCATTGGCGCGCAACAGGCCCAGCAGGCTCTGATCTAGCGTATCCATTGTGAAAAATGCTAATTGTGACTGTCGTAATGCCAGAATCTTAGCGTTTCGTGTTGAATGTTGTCACTATGAATTGGTTTGGCCGTCCGCCAGAATTTCTGTTCCATAACTCGGGGAGAAAATTTTGACGACACTGCTGACGACTTCGGACGTAGCCAATATCGTGGCCTTGGAAGGCCCGCGCAAGGTCTTTACCGACCTGCTGGACTATGTGCTGGCCGACTTTCTGCGATGGCAGGAATTCGACAAGTGCGCACGCGTAGCCAGCCATTCCGCCACCGGCGTCATCGAACTGATGCCCACCGCCGACCACGAGCTCTACAGCTTCAAGTTCGTGAACGGCCACCCGGACAACCCGCAGGCCGGCCTGTCTACCGTGATGGCTTTCGGCGCCCTGGCGCAAGTCAGCACGGGCGAACCGCTGCTGATCAGCGAACTGACCCTGACCACCGCCCTGCGCACCGCCGTGACCTCTGCCCTGGCCGCGCGCGCCCTGGCCCGGCCGGATTCGCGCACCATGGCGCTGATCGGCAACGGCGCCCAAGCCGAATTCCAGGCGCTGGCCTTCCACTACGTGCTGGGCATCGACACGCTGCACGTCTATGACGTGGACCCCGACACCACCCGCAAGCTGGAAAGCAATCTGGCCACCGTGGCGCCGTCTTTGCGCATCGTGCGTTTCGAAAGCACGGCCCAGGCCGTCAAGGGCGTGGACATCGTCACCACGGTCACGGCCGACAAGGCCTACGCCACCATCCTGACCGCTGACATGGTCGAGCCGGGCATGCACATCAATGCGCTGGGCGGCGACTGCCCGGGCAAGACGGAACTGCATGCCGACGTGTTGCGCATGGGCCCGGTCTTCGTGGAATACGAGCCGCAGACGCGGATCGAAGGCGACCTGCAGCAGATGCCAGCCGATTTCGCCGTAACGGAACTGTGGCGCGTCCTGACTGGCCAGAACGGCGGCCGTCAAAGCGCCGCGGAAGTGACCATCTTCGACTCGGTCGGTTTCGCGCTGGAAGATTTCTCGGCCCTGCGTTGGTTGCGCGACAGCGCGGCCCGGCACGGCGTTGGCACCCGCATCGAAGTGGCGCCGCAATTGCAGGACCCCAAGAACCTGTTCAACGTGGTGCGCACGGCCCGTAGTGGCCAGTCCGCCCTGGTGCAGGGATAGGCTCGCGCGGTTTTCGCCAAAAAAAGACGCCCATTCTGAAGGATGGGCGTTTTTTCTTTTGGGCGGAAGGCAGGGTTGCGGTTACATTGCCTTACGCGCCGACCTCTCCTCGGCAGGCGCAGCCAGCCTCTTGCCCCCGATGTCACGTTTCCGAATTGCGGCTGTAGTCCTGTCGATGTCGACGCTGGGTCTCCTGGCGGGACTGGCGGCGGGTCGGCTGATCGAAGTCAACCAGGTCGACGACAGGCTTTCCCGGCACAACAGCCGCTTGCTGGCGCAAGCCGTGCGCGTGTCGCAGGAAAGCCAGCGTTTGATCCAGGCCGCCACGCACAGCACCGACCTGTGCTCGGAATCCGACGTCGCCACGTTGCGGGTGCTGTTGTTCAACGCCACGTTCCTGCGTGACATCGGCCGCCTGCGCGACGGCATGCTGGTGTGTTCCGCGGCCTGGGGCGTGCTGGCGTTCCCCCACCCCCTGCCGCCCGCCTCCTTCACGACGCGCCATGGCACCACCTTGTGGGTAGGGGCGGCCAACATCATCGATCGCCGGATCATCGGCGACATGGCGGCGCGCAACGATGTTGTGGTGTTCACCGCGCCGGGGGCCTTCGACGGGTTTCCCGAACCGGGTTCAGGCATCGATTCCCAACTGGTAACCCGCGATGGCGCGCACGTCTTCCGCCGTTTCGGCCGCACGGACGGCCTGGTGTTTTTCGAGGGCGCCAGCCCTTCCGACAACAATCTGCGGGCCGAGCGCCTGGTGGCGGAATGCGCCCCGCCCACGGCGCCCGACATCTGCGCGGTGTCGCGCGTCAGCTCGCATGACTGGTTCACGCTGCCGGCGCTGATCCTGGCAGGCACGGGCGCGCTCGTGGGCGGCCTGCTGGCGGGCCTGTGCGTGCTGTGGCACCAGCAATCCAAGAGCGAGCGGGCCGCGTTGCGCAAAGCCATCCGCCGCGGCGGCGTGCAGGTCCGCTACCAGCCGCTGCGGGAGCTGTCCACGCGCCGCCTGGTCGGTGTCGAGGCCCTGGCGCGCTGGCGCGGGCGCGACGGGTCGGCGGTACCGCCGGCGCTGTTCGTGCCGCTGGCCGAAGAGATGGGGCTGGGCCGCGAATTGTCCCGCGTGGTGACGCAGATCGCCCTGCACGATCTGGCGGGCCGGCTGCGCGACGCCACCGGCTTCTACGTCAGCATCAACGTGTCGGCGGAAGATCTTCAGGACGACGCCTACCCCGACTTCCTGCTGCGCACGGTGAACGAGCAGGGCATTGCGCCGCCGCGCGTGGCGCTGGAGATCACCGAAGGCTCGCCGCTGTCGGACGGCCACGTGCGCGGCATCATCCGCACGTTGCGCACCCAGGGGTTCCGGATCCTGATCGACGATTTCGGCACCGGCAATTCCAACCTGAACTACCTGGCTGAAATGCAGGCCGACACCATCAAGCTGGACCGCCGCTTCACGCAGGCCATCGGCGCGGAACCGGCGGGCACGCTCATCATCGACCACGTCATCGATATCTCGCGCGCGCTGGGCGTGGGGCTGATCGTCGAAGGCATCGAAACCGAAGACCAGGCGCAATACCTGACGTCGCGCCAACCCGCGGCCGTGGGCCAGGGATGGTTGCTGGGGCGGGCGGTGCGGGCGGAAGACATCCCCCTGGCGTGACAGCGGGGTGCCAATCCGGCCCCGTATACTGGCGCCATGAAGCCACTGACCCGTACTTTGCTGGCTGTTTCGCTGCTGTCTGCAACGGCCGCCTTATGGCCCGCCACGGGCGTCGCGGCCACGCCCACCGCCGCAGCCGACGCCCCTGCCGAAACCTCCCCCGAAACCCCCTCGCCGTTCCTGCATCACATGCAGGAAGCGCACCGCCTGATGGCGGAAAAGGACTGGGCCGCCGCCGATGTCGCGGCAGGCCGCGCACTGGAGGCCGCCCGGGCGAACGCGAACAGCTACGAAGAATTCGACGCGGTCGCCACCGTGGTCAGCCTGCTGCACCGGCAGCGGCGCTATGCCGAGGCGCGCCGCGCCGCCGAAGCGCAGATTGCCATCTTCGACGAACGCGACGCCAGCCAGGATGCGATCTCGCAGTTGCTGGTCATGGCCATCCGCGAGGGCGCGGCAGCGGGCGAAGCCGCCGATGTGGCGCGCTTGCAGGAAAGGGTCTATGCGCAAGGCAACGCCTACCCCGGGCAGTGGACGCGCGAGGCCGATGCGCACCGGCTGGACTATGCGCTGGCCGGCATGAGACTGCCCCTGGCCGTGGGCCGCTGGGCGCTGGTCAGTTTCAAGCCGGCGGACCAGCGCGGCGAGCGCGCGCAACTGGACTACGTGCAGACGCTGGATGACGGGCGCGCGGTGACCGCCCGCGTGTGGATCGCCTATCGCGAAGACCTGCGCGCCAAGGACGCACCAGCGCGGCGCGAGGCCCTGGCCAAACGGATGGAGACGCCGGATGGCGACCAGGCGCCCGCGCCGGACGTGGAACCCGCGTTGCCGGATCTGCCATTCAAGGACGCGCTCGCCGCCAAGCGCGCGCAGCAGGCAGAGTATCCGCGCGGCGTGGGCGTCGAAGCGCAGTGGATCGCGGTGCGTGGCGACTGGCAAGTGGAGGTGCGGGCGTCGTTCGCGAAGGACAGGCAGGCTGAGGCCGTCGCGCAGTTGCGCGCGTTGTTCGACGCCATGGCGTGGGATCGCGATGTGCATCTGTTCCGCGACAAGCCCATGGCCGAACAAAGCCGCGAGATCGAGTCCTATTGGTCGATGGCGCGCGACTGGCCCCAAGCGGCCAAGCTTGCACAGGCCGCGCTGCCGGATGCGGCGTTCCCGCTGGAGATCGCCCGGTTGAACACCGTGACGGGCCGCGCGGCCTACGGGCGCGATGACCTGGCGACCGCGCGCCGCGATCTGGACGTGGCGCTGGCCGCCTGGGCGCACGCCGGCAAGGCGTATCACGACGAATCGCTGTACCAGACGGCGCTGGATGTCGCGGCCGACATCGCCTACCGCCAGGGCCGCACGCAGGACGCGGTGGCGTTGAGCCGGCAGTTCGTGGATTGGGTGGGCAGCCTGGGGCCGGCCTGGTCGATGCCGGCGGACGGCGCGGCGCTGCGTAATGCCGAATCCGGCATGTCGTTGCCGCTGCGCTTGGGCGATTTCCGCCTGGAACCCATCGACCCGAATCGCTTCTACTACCGCAATCTGAAGACCGGCGAACAGCTGGGTCTGGCGGTGGACCAGAACGCGGCGCTACCGGACGAAACGCTGGAGGCATCCATGCGGGCATTCATCGAAGACAAGCTGGGGCTGCGCATTCTGGACCTGGAGACGGCGGCGTTTTCTCCCGTTGCGCAGGCGGGCATTAACGGCGAACCGCAAGGGCGCAAGTGGACATTCCGGGTCGAGGCCAAGCCGGACGACGGCCGTACGATCGACCTGGGTGGCCCGGCCGCCGCGCCGCCCGCCCAGATGGTGTTCTGGGTGGTGGACCGTGGCAACAGCCGGACCATCCTGCGCGCCCCGTTGCCGGCCAATGGGGCGGCTTCGGGCGCAGCGCAATTCGCGCAGACGCTGGCCTGGTAGCGGCTGCGTCTTCACGCCCGAGGCGGCGCCTCCGCCGGCGGCGAGCCGTCATGGAACATGCCCTTGAGCTGCGTGCGCAGCTCCGGCGAGTCCGTGTGCTTGTGCACCGTGGTGGCGTGCTGCACGGCGGCTTCCAGCAGTTCGTCGTCAGTGTCCGCCGCCAACGCCACCGAGCAATTCATCTCGCTCGGGTATTCGCGGCAATCGATGTATTTACGGGTCATGGCGTTCTCCCTGCGCCGCGCGCTTTCGGGGCGGCTGGCGTGATGGAACCTTCGACGCGCGGGGCGGAAGGCATCGGGTCCGGTGGCGCGTCGCAGCGCACCCGATGATGCAGAAAGTATAGGTCTGCGCGGGCAGGAACGGGGCCTGGAATGCGGGGTCGGCCCCTGTTTGAAAGCGTCTGTGGAAGATGGCTATTGATGGTGGCTATTCGGCGCCGTCTGCAGGCGTCTCGTGCGACACCGGCCGCCCCAGCAGATAGCCCTGGAAGTGCGAGCACCCTTCTTCGGTCAGGCGGTCCAGCTGCGCCGCGGTCTCCACCCCTTCAGCGGTGGTGGGAATGTCCAGGCTGCGCCCGATGCCGTTGATGGCGCGGATGATGGCAAGTGCTTCCTTGCTGGATTCGACGTCTTGCGTGAATGACTTGTCGATCTTGATCTTGTCGAATTCGAACGAGCGCAGATAGCCCAGCGAGGAATAGCCGGTGCCGAAATCGTCCAGCGCCACTTTCACGCCCAGCGCTTTCAACTGGTTCAGCGTATTCAGGTTGGCGGCCGAGTTTGCCAGCAGTACCGATTCCGTGATCTCCAGTTCCAGCCTGCGCGCCGGCAGGCCCGACTTGGACAAGGCGGATTCCACCAGCGACACCAGCGCGCTGTTGGTGAACTGGCTGGCCGACAGGTTGACGGCCACGGTCTCGTGGTCGTCCCAGCGCTTGGCCTCCGCGCACGCTTCGTGCAAGGTGAAGGCGCCCAGTTCATGGATCAGCCCGGTCTCTTCGGCAATGGGGATGAAGTCGTTGGGCATGATCAGGCCCTTGACCGGATGCTGCCAGCGCATCAGGGCCTCGCGGCCCACCACGCGCACGTGGCTGACATCCATGATGGGCTGGTAGTGCAGTTGCAGCTGCTGCCCCATGATGGCCTGGCGCAGGTCCATCTCGACTTCATGGCGCTTGAGCGCCGCGGTCTCCATTTCCGGCTTGAAGAAGGCCAGGCAATTGCGGCCGTTGCGCTTGGCCTCGTACAAGGCCATGTCGGCGTAGCGCAGCAGGTGGTCGGCCGAGCAGTCGGGCGTATCTGCCAGCGCGATGCCGATGCTGACGCTGATGGGCACGGTATGGCCGTCGATCTCGAAGGGTTGGCGCACGGTTTCGAGCAGGCGTTCCGCCATCCTGCGTACGTCTTCCTGTTGGCCGATATTGGGCAGCACGATGGCGAATTCATCGCCGCCCAGCCGGGCTAGCGTGTCCTGCTCGCGCAGGCTTTTTGGCAGGCGCTTGGCCAGCAGGCGCAGCAGTTCGTCGCCGTACGGGTGGCCCAGCGTGTCGTTCACGCTCTTGAAGTTATCCAGGTCCAGGCACAGCACCGCCGCCGTGCGGTCGGCGCTGCGGCTGTTCAGCGCCTTGAGCAGCTGTTCGCGGAACAGTCGCCGGTTGGGCATGCCGGTCAGGGTGTCGTGATGCGCCATGTAGCGCACCTGCGCATGGGCCGCGTTTTCGTCCGTGACGTCATCCGAGATCAGCAGCACGTAGCGCGACCGCGGATCGTTGCTGTGGAAAACCAGGGTCTTGGTGCGCAAGGTTCGCGTGCCGCGCGCTGTGGCCAGTTCCTCTTCCGCTTCGCGCAGGGCGCCGTCCGAGCGCAGCGCCTCGTTGGTCAGGCGGTCGAAGAATTCGCAGACGGCCGCCGGCAGGCATTGCTGCGCGGTCTTGCCGATCATGGCGGCGCGGTCGGCGCCGAAGGTCGCTTCGGCCTGCCGGTTGGCCAGCAGGATGGTGCGCGACACGGCGTCCTGCACCAGCACGCAAGACGGGATGTGCGACACCACGGCGTCCAGGAAGCTCGATAGCGAGGTCAGTTCGGTGTTGTAGTGTTCGGCCAGTTCCTTGGCGCGCAGCACCTGCTGTTCGCGTTCGCGCCGCTCGGTGTTGTCGCGCGTGACTTTCGCGAAGCCGATCAGGGCGCCCTGGTCGTCATGGATCGCGTCGATCACCACGTGCGCCCAGAACAGCGTGCCGTCCTTGCGCACGCGCCATCCCTCGGCTTCGAAGCGACCCTGTTCGCGGGCGCGGGCCAGCCCCTGCTGCGGCAGCCCCGCTTCCTGGTCGCCGGGCGTGTAGAAGCACGAGAAGTGCCGGCCTACGATTTCTTCCTGCGAGTAGCCCTTGGCGCGCTGCGCGCCGGCATTCCAGTTGGCGACCGTGCCATCCGGATGAAGCATATAAATGGCATAGTCGACGACACCCTGCACAAGGTGCCGGTACATGACGTCGGAGTTGTCGATGATCATTGGATGTGGCGGGCAGGCGTGTCCGTCGCATGCTTGTAAGCGCGCGAGGGCGGTCCCGCGAAAAGACTGGGGATATACGGCTTTACGTCGGATGGACCGCAATATTTAACGCGTTAGCGCAAAAAACGCGAATCTTGCGAATGTTGTCGCAGAAACTCATTTCGTTGCACTGCGGAGCCCGCCGCCGCCCCGATTTGCACCGCCTTCAGGCTAGGCGTAGGACGCGATGATCGCCTTGGATTCCACCAGTTCGCTGACGATCCAGTCTTCCACCAGCTTGACCTGCCGGCGGTGGCGCAGAGCAGGACGGCGCACCAGGTAATACGACACGCCGGTAGGCACTGCCCGGCGCAGCGGGACGACGACCCGGCCATCCTGGATGGCCTGATCGGCCAGCACGACGTCCGCGATGGCCACGCCCAGGCCGGCCTCGGCGGCGCTCAAGGCCATGTCCAGCGCGTCGAAATCCAGGCCGCCCCGGGTGAAGAGTTCGATGCCGGTCTTCTCTGACCACGTGATCCAGTCCTGATGGTCCGGCAAGGGGTGCAGCAGCGTGGACTCGCGCAGGCCGCGTTCGGGGTCGGCTGCATCGATATGGCCCGGTGCGCACACCGGGACGATCCACTCGGCGTAGAGCTCGGTGGCGTCTTCGTGCGAAAAATTGCCCAGCGCGTAGCGGATGCCCAGGTCGGAGTCGGTCTCGTCGGCCGTCATGTCGTTGAGCCGCGTGCGGACCACGACCTTGATCATGGGATATTGCTCATGGAAGCGCCGCAGCCGGGGGAAAAGCCAACGCAGCGCGAAGGTGGGAATCACCCGCAGCGTGACGATGTCCTGGTCGGTGTGCGTGGGGTCGAGAGCATTGGCGATATGGTCGAACGCTTCCTTGACGGTCGTGGCCAGCTTGCGCCCGGCCTCGGTGATCTCCAGGCCGCTGTGGGTGCGCAGGAACAGCGTCTGCCCCAGTTGCTCCTCCAGGATGCGGACCTGGCGGCTGACCGCGCTTTCGCTGACGTTCAGGATCTGCGCGGCCTTCTTGACGCTGGTGTGGGCCGCTACGACTTCAAAGCAGCGTAGCGCGTTCAGCGAGGGCAGGCGTCGTTGCATCCCGTTCTCCAGGGCGTTGGGGTTAGGCTCGGCTCGGATCAAGGGGCACCGGCGGGCGCGCCGGCGGGATCGTTCACTGGCTGCGCGGCTCGAGTATATTGCGCAGCCCTTCGCCGATGAAATTCACGCTGGTCACGGTCAGCGCAATGGCGACGCCGGGCACGATGGCCAGCCACGGCGCAGACGTCAGGTAGATCTGCGCGTTGTTCAGCATATTGCCCAGGCTGGCCACCGGCGGCTGGATGCCGTAGCCCAGGTAGCTGACATAGGATTCAAGCAGGATGGCGCGGGCCACGTTCAGCGTGGCGACGATGATGATGGGCCCCATGGCGTTGGGCAGCAGTTCGACGACCATGATGCGCAGCCCGGAGGCGCCGGCCGTCCGCGCCGCTGCGACATATTCGGTGTTGCGCAGCGACCGGTACTGGCCTTCGACCAGGCGCGCGACTTCCATCCAGCAGGTGGCCGAGATCAGGATGGTGGTCGACACGATGCCCGGCTTGACCAGCATGGCCAGGGCCAGGATCAGGAAGATGGTCGGGAACGCCAGCATGGCGTCGACGAAGCGCATCAGCAGGGCGCCCACGAAGCCGCGCCGGTAGCCGGCGATCATGCCCACGATGGTGCCGATCACTACCGATATCAGCATCGCTGCGAAACCGATCGTCAGCGAGATCCGCCCGCCGGCCATCAGACGGGCCAGCACGTCGCGGCCCAGTTCGTCCGTGCCCAGCAGGTGGCCGCCGGTCAGCGGGGGCGCAAAACGGTTCAGCACGTCGATATAGCTGGCGTCCAGGCGCAAGACCAGCGGCCCCGCAAAGCACAGAAGCACCATCAGCGCGATGGTCACGACGCCGGCGGTCGCCAGCTTGTTGCGGGTCAGGCGGCGCCAGCCGGCACGCAGCGGGCCGGGCGGACAGTACGGACCGGCGGCCGTGGACGGATCGGAGATTCCAGGGGCTTTCATCATGCTCAGTCCATCCGAATACGAGGATCGGCGATGGCGTACAGCACATCGGCCAACAGCGAGCCCAGCATCACCATGATGGCGGACAGCATCAGAATGCCCATGACTACGGGGTAGTCGCGGTACTCCAGCGAATCGAAGAACAAGCGGCCCATGCCGGGCCAGCTGAAGACCGTCTCGGTGATCAGCGCGCCGCCCAGCAAGGTCGGGAACTGCAGGCCCACGAGGGTGATCATGGGCAGCAGCGCATTGCGCAGCGCATGCGACAGGATGATGGCGCGCCCGCCCGCGCCCTTGGCGCGCGCAGTGCGGATGTAGTCCTGCTCCAGGGTCTCGATCATGGACGACCGCATGAAGCGCGCCCACACCGCGGTCTCGACCAGCGCCAGCACCATGACCGGCGCGATCATGTGATGCGCCAGGTCCAGGAACGAGCCGTCGCCGAACGTCTGCTGGTTGCCGGCGGGCAGCCAGCCCAGCTTGATGGAGAACAGGTAGATCGCCATCAGCCCGAACCAGAATGTCGGGATGGACAGCGCGATCATCGCGCCCACCGACGACAGCGCGTCCATCAGCGAATGCCGGCGGACCGCGCCCCAGATGCCGATCATGCCGCCCAGCAGCGCGGCGATGACGGTGGACACGGCCATCAGCGACAAGGTCGCCCCGATATGCGAACCGATGGTGGCCAGCACGCCGATGCCGTCACGGTAGGATGCGCCCCAGTCGCCGCGCACCATGCGCAGCAGCCAGTCTCCGTATTGGATGAGGAACGGGCGGTCCAGGCCCATGCTGCGGGTCAGGCGGTCGATATCCTCTTGCGCCATGTTCGACGATTGCGCCAGCTGGGACAGCGGGCCGCCCGGCGACAGGTAGAGGATGCCGAATCCGATCAGGGAAACCAGCAACAGCAGCACCAGGGACTGGCCGCCGCGCTTGAGCAGATACTGGGTCATCAGGAGGCTCCGGCCCGTCAGCTTGCCCAATACCAACTGCGCATGTTCCAGCAGTTGGACGAGCTGTTGATGTTGTTTTCGTAGCCGACGAGCTTTTCCTTCACGGCTTCGATGATGACGGTCTGGGACACGGGCAATAGCACCAGGTCGGTTCGGACAATTTCCTGGATCCGATGATAGATGCGCTTGCGCTCATCCAGGTTGAATTCCCGTGTGCCCTGCACCAGAAGCTGATCCATTTCGGGGTTCTGGTACTGGTAGGTATTCAGGCCGCTGCCGCCCTTGGCGGGAATCGACGCGCTGGAAAAGCGCGCGGTCACGTCGGGGTCGCTGCCCTGGAGGAAGTTGGAGGCCACCATCACCGACTGGTATTGCGACTTCTGCCAGAAATTGCCCCAGATGACGGCCGCCGGCATGTTCTCGATGGTCATCTCCACCCCAATCTGCCGCCAGTCCTGCATCAACAGCTGCTGGGACTGCTCGCGCGCTTGCGCGCCCGCCGTCGTGGAATTGGAGAACGCCAGGCGCTGGCCGTTCTTCACGCGTATGCCGTCGCTGCCCGGCACCCAACCCGCCGCGTCCAGCAGGGCGCGCGCGGCCTGCGGGTCGTACCGGTGCGCCGGCAGCGCATCGTTGTACGCCCAATGGCCTTTGGGGACATAAGACTCGGTCGGTAGCGGACGGCCCTGATAGATGGCCTTGATGCGGGCTTCCTTGTTCATGCCCAGATACAACGCTTCGCGCACGGACTTGTCTGCGAAGGGGGCGAAACCCAGGTTCAGCGCCACGTGTTCGATAAAGGGGGTGGGCACGGGCATGATGCGCGCGCCGCGCAGCTTGGCGGCTTCCTGCTCGAAACTGGGCTGGATGCCCGACAGCCCCAGGTAATCGATCTGACCGCTGCGGAACTGCGTGTACAGCATGGTCTGGTCGGGGATGTACTTGAAGATGACGCGCAGCAGATAGGGGCCCTGGCCGTGGTAGGCCGGGTTGCGTTCCAACTGGATGTGGTCGCCGGCGCGGCGGGCGCCCCAGCGGAAGGGGCCGGTCCCGACCGGGGCCTGGTTGTAGGGCGCGGTGTTGGGGTCGGCGGCCGTGGCAAGCAGGTGCTCGGGGACCATGAAGGTCTGGGACAGCACCGACATGTAGGGCGTGAAGCTGCTCTCCATGCGCCAGTGGATCTCGTCGTCCGCCACCACGGTGATATCGCGCACCAGCGCATGGCCCACGCGGTTGCGGGCCCGGAACGCCGGGTTGTTGATCAGTTCCAGCGTGTACTTGACGTCGCGCGCCGTGAACGGCTTGCCGTCGTGCCACGTGGCGTTCGTCTTCAGCTTCACCTTCCAGGTCAGGCCGTCCGCCGACAGCCCGCCATTGGCGACCGACGGCACCTCGCGCGCCAGGTCCGCTACGGTATTGCCCTGCGCGTCGATGAACCACAGGGTGCTGAACAGTTGCCACCAGACGCCCTGGTCGACTTCGCTGCCCGGCATCAGCGGGTTGAATACCGTGGGTTCCTGCGAAATGCCGGCGATCACCTGGCCGCGCGGGGCGGCGGGCGGAGTCGGCGCCGGTTGCGCCCACGCTGGCGCGACCAGCAGTGTGCCCGCGGTGGCCGACAGTTTCAGGAAATCCCGTTTGGAGAGCTTATGGTGGATCATGGCGTCCGTTTCCCCGTTATGGTTTGCTTGCTTGTTCGTTGCGGCAATCAGGCGGATCTGAGCGTGGCGCGGTCTGGCGACAAGGCCTCGGGCGTCAAGCCTTGCGCGCGCAACGCATCGGGCAGCGCCTTGCGCTGGGCCAATGCCGCCACGGCCTGCCCCATCGCGGGCGAGGTCAGCACGCCGCAACCGCCCAGCGCCGCGTACCAGATGAAATCGGGGCTGTCGCTGCGCGCGCCGCAGACCGGATTGCGGTCACGCACGTAGCTGCGCACGCCGGCCCAGACACTGATGGGCCGCGGAACACGCAACGTCGTTTCCTGTTCGATGTTGTAGATACCCTGGGCTACGTCCAGCTCGTCCGGATAAACCTCGCCGGGCGCAACCGGCTGCGCATCGGCGGGCGAACCCATGAAGCAACCATGTTCCGGTTTCACATACCACTGGTAATCCGCATTGCACACATGCGGCCAGCGGGCGCCTTCGGCGCCTGGCAGCAGCGGGAAGGTGAAGGCGGTGCGCTTGTACGGCGTGATGCCGATGGGCGCCACGCCCGCCATGTGGGCGACGGCGTCCGCCCAGCCGCCCGAGGCGTTGACCATCACGCTGGCGGTGTAGTCCTCGTCCTGGGTGCGGATGCGCCATTTGCCTTCCTGCCGTTCGATGGCCAGCACTGGCGTATTCGTCGCCAGCACCGCGCCGTTTCGCTTGGCACCCTTGAGGTAGGCCTGAAGCAAGGTGTTCACGTCGATGTCCTGGGCGTCGGTCTCGTGGACGCCCAGGTCGAATTTGTCGGCCAGCAGCGCGGGGAACAGGGCCATGGCCTGTTCGCGATCCACCCATTCGGCGGCGCCGCCCGCTTGCCCGATGCGTTCGTGCAGCTTGTCCAGCACGGCCGTCTGGCTATGGCGGCCGAGCGTCAGGCTGCCGCGCTGCTCGATCAGGGGCAGTTCGGCGAAACCCGCCGGCGGCGCCTGGAAGAACGCCCGGCTGGCCGCAGCCATGGCGCGCATCTGGTCGGCGGAAATGCCGACGGTGAACTGGCCCGCCGTGCGGCCCGAGCTATGGAATCCGAAATGCGGCTCTTGTTCGATCAACGCCACTTTTCCGGCCTGGGAAAGAAAGTAGGCGGCCGCCGCGCCTGAAATTCCGCCGCCGACGATTGCAAAATCCACGTGCATCCTGTGTTCCCCTGTCATCTGGAAGGCCGCCGGTTCTGTGACGCGGCGCCGGGCTGTTCCCGGAATGACCCGATTGAATCCCAACGCGTTCGGCAGTGTCGAGTCGAATAAATGGAATCGAAACCGCAATAATCTGCACCGGGTCGGAGTTCGCCTTGGCGCCGGCAAAAGCGCTACGGGAAAACCATGATCGGCCGCGAGGCATTCCTTGTGACGCACCCGACCTCTCGCCATCGGTCGTTCTATTAATTGCATCCAGCCCTCGATTTTTTGACATCGACGGGGCCGCGCCTTTTGCGCGATCCTGCTTGCCAATGAAGCACTCCTGGATGAAAACCGACATGAACGACAACACGCGCCAACGCGGCGGCCGGCAAGCCATCTACTCGGGTAGCGAGTATGAACGCACTTACAGCTATGCGCGCGCCGTCGCGCTGAATGGCCACGTCCGCCTGTCCGGGACGACGGGCTACGACTATGTCGCCGACGTGCTGGCCGACGGCGCCCGCGCGCAGACCGAGCAGATCTTCCGCAACGCCCAGTCGGCGTTCCAGCAGGCGGGCGCGTCGCTGCGCGATGTGGTGCGGGTGCGCATCTATATCGCCCGGGCCGAAGACTACGACGCCGTCATGGATGTGTACGCGGAAGCGTTCCGCGGGGTGGATCCCGCGTGCACGACCGTGCAGGTGGGCTTGTTCGATCCCGCCATCCGGGTCGAGATCGATATGGACGCCATCGTCGATGCCGCCGCTTAACCTGTTGCGCCATGCGCCGGCGGACGCGGTGTCGCGCCTGCTGGACAGGACCGAGCCGCTGCCCGCGAGCGCCGACGTCGTCATCATCGGCGGCGGCATCATGGGCTGCAGCGCCGCCTGGTATCTGTCCCGCGCCAACTTGAAAGTGGTGCTGCTGGAAAAAAACCGGATCGCCTCGCAGCAGTCGGGACGCAATTGGGGGTTCGTGCGCTCGCTGTACCGCGATCCCGCTGAGCTTGCCTTGGCTGCCCAGGCCCTGTCGCTGTGGCCCGGACTGCGGGCAGAGCTGGGCCACGAGACAGGCTGGCGGCGCAGCGGTTGCCTGTTCCTGTGTGCGGACGAGGCCGAGCGCCGGTCCTACCAGGCATGGCTGGCCGAGGCAGGCGGCCGCGTCAGCGACACGCGGATGCTCAGCGCCGACGAGGTGGCGGCCAGGTTTCCGCTGGTGTCGCCGCGCACGGAAGGCGGCATCATCGCTGAATCGGACGGGCAGGCCGAACCCACGCTGGCGACCTTGGCGTTCGCCCGTGCGGCCGTCGGCGCCGGCGCGGTGGTGCTGGAGGATTGCGGCGTCAGCGCGCTGGACGTCGCGGGCGGCAGCATTCGCGGCGTGCAGACCGAGCACGGCCCGGTACGCGCGCCCATCGTCATCTGCGCGGCCGGCGCGCAAACCTTCCGCCTGTTGCAGGGCCTGGATGTGCAATTACCGCAAAAGGTCGTGCGCAGCACGGTATCGCTGACCGCGCCCCTGCCTCCCATGGGCCTGCCTTGTTTTGTCGGCTACGGGCTGGGCCTGCGCCAGCGTCCCGATGGTTCCTGCATCATCGCCACCGATGCCGGTACGGACATCGATCTGACGCTGGATTCCCTGCGCGCGTCGCGGTATTTCGTGCGCGAAGTGGTCCGCAACCGCAAGGGTTTTTCGTTCCGCCTGGGCAAACCCTTCATCAATGACCTGCATACCCGGCTGTCGGTGCCGAAGTCGGATTGGGCGATCAAACCCCGCGATCCGGACATTGCGCCTAACACGCATCGCGTGCGCGACAACCGCAAGCGATTCGCGGACCTGTTCGCGGGCATGCCGCCCGTCGAGATCGTGAAGTCCTGGGCAGGAAACATCGATGTGATGCCGGACGCCTTGCCGGTGATCGATGCGGCCTGGCCCGCCCGCGGCCTGATCATCGCCACGGGCTTTTCCGGGCACGGCTTCGGGCTGGGCCCCGCCGTGGGAAGCACGCTTGCCGCCCTGGCCCGCGGCGCCGAACCCAAGACCGACCTGGCGCCGTTCTCGGCCGACCGTTACCTGCGGGGGGCGTACTCGCGCCCCTACGCGGCCATCTGATACCCGGAGCAATGATGTCCGATACCGCCCTGCCCAACCCCAGCCATGCAGAACTGCTGCGCGTCGCCGCCGGCCTGCGCCTACCCGACCGCGCTTTCATCGACGGCGACTGGTCGGCATCCGACAACGGAGCCCTGATCGAGACCAGCAACCCCGCCACCGGCGCCGTGCTGAGCACGTTGGCGCATTGCGGCCAGAAGGACGTGGACCGCGCGGTCGCGGCCGCCCGATGGTCGTTCCGCAGCGGCGCCTGGTCGCGCTGCGCGCCCGAAAAGCGCAAGGAAGCGCTGCTGAAGCTGGCGGCGCTGATCCGGCGCGACGGGGTCAGGCTGGCGGTCATGGAAAGCCTGGAAAGCGGCAAGCCCATCCGCGATTGCCTGCGCGAGATCACGCAGGAAGTCCCAGCCATCTTCCAGTGGTACGGCGAACTGGTCGACAAGAGCTACGGCCACGTAGCGCCGACCGGCCAGGAAGACTGCGCGATGGTCGTGCGCGAACCCATCGGCGTCGTGGCGGCCGTGCTGCCCTGGAACTTCCCCCTGCTGATGGCCACGTGGAAGCTGGCGCCGGCGCTGGCCAGCGGTTGCTCCGTCATCGTCAAACCGGCCGAAGAGACCTCGCTGACCGCGTTGTCGCTGGCCGCGCTGGCGATCGAAGCCGGGATACCGGCGGGCGTGCTGAACGTGCTGACCGGGCCGGGCGAGACAACGGGGCGGCTGATCGGCCAGCATCCCGACATCGATTCCGTGTCGTTCACCGGGTCCACGGACGTGGGCCGGCTGTTCCTGCAATACGCGGGGTCCAGCAACCTGAAGACCGTCGGCCTGGAGATGGGCGGAAAAAGTCCCTTCATCGTGCTCGATGACGCGGACCTGACCGAAGATCTGATCGACAATGCCGTGATGGCCGCGTTCTGGAACGGCGGCCAGAACTGCTCGGCCAACATGCGCCAACTGGTGGCGCGGTCACGGCAGGACGCCTACGTGGAGAAGATCATCGCCCGCACCAAGCAGATCGTGATCGGCGATCCCCTGAATCCGGCAACCGACATGGGGCCGCTGATTTCCGCGGGCCAGCGCAACCGCGTGCTGTCCTATGTGGCCAAGGGCGTCGAGGAAGGCGCGCGCCGCGTGCTGGACGCTGGCGGCGCACCGGTCGGCCGGGGCCATTACCTTGGTCCCACGGTCTTCGCTGACCTGCGTCCCGAGATGACCATCGCGCGCGAAGAGATCTTCGGGCCGGTGCTGGGCGTATTGCCTGTGGACAGCATGGACCAGGCGCTGCAGATCGCCAATGGCACCGACTACGGCCTGCATGCCACCGTCTACACCCGCGACCTGGATCGCGCCATGTACTTCGCGCGCCGCCTGGAGTGCGGCACGGTCGCGGTCAACGGGTTCACGGAAGGCGACATCAAGACCCCTTTCGGCGGCTACCGCCGTTCAGGTTCGCTCGCCCGCGACAAGGGTTTGGAGGCCATGGCGCAATACCAGCAGATCAAGACCATCTGGCTGCGCCTGTCCGCGATGGGGCTGAACGCGTGAACGCGCCCGTGCTTCGCGTCGCCGGCCTGCACACCCGCTTCCGGGTGCCGGACGGCTGGAAGACGGTCGTCAACGGGCTGGACTTCGAGGTCGCGCCGCGCGAGACGCTGGCCGTCGTGGGGGAGTCCGGGTCGGGCAAAAGCGTCACGGCCATGTCCATCATGCGCCTGCTCAACCCGCGCGACACGCAGCTGTCGGGCAGCGTGCTGCTGGACGGCCGTGACCTGTTGGCCCTGCCCGAAAGCGAGATGCGCAAGATCCGCGGCGCGGATATCGCCATGATCTTCCAGGAGCCGATGACCAGCCTGAACCCGGTGCGCACGATCGGATTCCAGGTAGCCGAATCGCTGATGCTGCACCGCGGCCTGGACTGGGCCGCGGCCCAGGCCGAGGCGCTGCGTCTGCTGGAGAAGGTGCGCATCCCGGCGGCGGCGACGCGCTTGAAGGATTATCCGTTTCACCTGTCGGGGGGCATGCGCCAGCGCGTCATGATCGCCATGGCGCTCGCGTGCCGGCCCCGGCTGCTGATCGCCGATGAGCCGACCACGGCGCTGGACGTCACCATCCAGGCGCAGATCCTGGCGTTGATCCGCGAGCTGCAGCAGGAAGACGGCATGTCGGTGCTGTTCATCACGCATGACATGGGCGTGGTGGCGGAAGTCGCCGACCGGATGGTGGTGATGTGCGGCGGAGAGCAGATCGAATGCGGCGAGACCGTCCGCATTTTCGAGGCGCCCGCTGAACCCTATACGCGGGCCCTGCTGGCCGCGGTGCCGCGCCTGGGCGCCATGAAGACCGTGGCGCGGCCGCTGCCGTTTCCGGCCATCGACCGGCAGACCGGCGCCAGGACACCGGCGGCCGAAGCCGCCGACACCGTCCGTGCGGACGCCCCGCCTGCGCTGGAAGTGCAGGGGCTGACGATGCGCTACCGCATGGGGTCGGGTTTCCTGGCGCGGGATCGCGGGATGGTGCATGCGGTGGAGAACGTGTCGTTCAGCGTGCAGCCCGGCGAAACCCTGGCGCTGGTTGGCGAGTCTGGCTGCGGCAAGTCCACGATCGGCCGCAGCATCATGAATCTGCTGACGCCAACGTCGGGCCATGTGCGGGTCAACGGGCAGGATATCCATGCCGCCAGCGGCCGGGACCGCGGCGCCATGGCGCGCCATGTGCAGATGGTGTTCCAGGACCCGTTCTCCAGCCTGAACCCGCGCAAAACCGTCGCGGCGGCCGTGGCCAGCCCCTTGATCGTGAACAAGGTCTGCAAGGGCGAGGCCCTGCGCGCCCGCGTGGCCGAATTGCTGGCCTGCGTGGGGCTGGACAGCGCCGCGGGCAACCGGTATCCGCAGGAGTTCTCTGGCGGGCAGCGCCAGCGCATCTGCATTGCGCGCAGCCTGGCGCTGGGCCCGTCGCTGCTGGTGGCCGACGAAGCCGTGTCCGCGCTGGACGTATCCATCAAGGCGCAGGTCATCAACCTGATGCTGAAGCTGCAGCAGGACATGGGGCTGGCGTATCTGTTCATCTCGCACGACATGGCCGTGGTGGAACGCGTCAGCCATCGCGTGGCGGTGATGTACATGGGCGAAATCGTCGAGATCGGCTCGCGTGCCGCCGTGCTCTACGACCCCCGGCACCCCTATACCCGGCGCCTGCTGGAGGCCGTCCCGGTGGCTGACCCGGGCGCGCCGCGGGCACCGCGCAACCTCGCCCAGGACGAGATCCGGCACACGTTGCGCCCGCCAGGCTACACGCCGCCCCGACGGCGCTACCAAGAGGTCGCGCCAGGACATTTTGTGATGCGGGACGACTGACGCCGCACAGCGTACGCCTGTCCCCCAGCCTATGAATTCAAAACTGGAACCTGCCATGCCCATGACTCCCGCCTTGAAATCGCACCTGATGCGGTTCTACGACGGCACTCTGCTTCCCGACGAACTGACGCTGGCGCTGTCGAGCGACCCCGGCTGGTTCGCTTCAGACACGGTGGCGCGCGGCCAGCGCGTACGCGACCTGCCGCTGCGGCCCGGCGGGCTGCCGGGCTTGCGCATCCAGGATCAGGGACGCGTCTTCGACCTGTACGACTATTTGGCGGCCAATGGCGTGGCCGGCCTGATGGTGATGAAGGACGGGCAGGTCGCGTTCGAAACCTACCAGCGCGGCATCTCGCCTGAAACCCGGTGGAACTCGTGTTCGCTCGCCAAGTCGGTGGCGGCCACGCTGGTGGGCGTGGCGCTGAAGGAAGGCCTGATCGATTCGCTGGACGATCCGGTCACCAAATACGCGGACCTGGGCGGCGTCTACCGCGAGGTCTCGTTGCGCCAGATGTTGCGCATGTGTTCGGGCGTGCAGTGGAATGAAGACTACGGCGATCCGGCTTCCGAGCGCCGCCAGTTGCTGGATATCCAGACCCGCTGGCAGCCGGGTGGCATCCGCGACTTCATGAAGCAGTTGCCGGCGCGGCAGCCGGCAGGCGAGGCCTGGGCGTACAACACCGGTGAATCCTATCTGCTGAGCGCGGTGATGGAAGGAGCAACCGGCCAGCGCCTGGCCGACTATCTGCATTCGCGGCTGTGGTCGCGCATCGGCATGGAGTCCGACGCGACCTGGTGGGCGGAATGCCCCGGGGGCATGACGATTTCGGGCAGCGGCATGAACGCCACGATGCGCGACTACGCGCGCTTCGGGCAATTCGTGCTGGAAGGCGGGCAGCTGGACGGCGAACGCCTGCTGCCGGATGACTGGGTGGCGCAGGCAGGGGCCCCGTACCGCATCGGCGACACCGAGATTCCGTACGGCTACATGTGGTGGGTGCCGGAACTGAAGGATCCCGCCTTGGCGGGCGCCTTCCAGGCCGAAGGCATCTACGGCCAGTTCATCCACATCAATCCGGCGCATAAGCTCGTCGCGGTGGTGCTGAGCGCGCGCGGCAAGCCCAGCTACAAGAAACGTGTCGAGATCAACGACGACGCCTTCTTCGCTGCACTGGCCAGGGCGTTCTGACCGGGGTTCGCCTTACAGCTTCACGCGCTGCTTGAGCGCCTGCGCGATCATCCCGATATCGATGTCCTTGCCGGGGTTCTTCTGGCAAAAGTCGTACAGCACCGCCACGTAGGCGTTGCCCAGCAGCTTGGTGATGGCGCCTGCGGTGGTGGCGGCGATGGTGCCGCCCACCGCGCTGCCTGCGCCGGGGATGAATTTCAGCATGCCCGACACCAGCGAGCGGCCGATCAGCGTGGCCGCCGATGCGCCCAGCGTGGACGTGACGAGCGTCGTGATCGCGGTGGTGTCCAGCTCCATGCCGAAGGTGATGCCGATCTTGGCGATCATGCCCACCTGGATGGGCACCAGCGCGAACGCGTCCGAGAACGGGATGGGGGCGGCGGCGGCTGATGCGGCCAGGCCCGCTGCAATGTTCACCTCTATCTCAGCCCGCTTTTTTTTTACTTCCAGGGCCTTCTTGTTGCGGGTGGACAAGGCATTGGCGTAGGCGCGCTGCTGGCCTTCGGGGATGAGTTCGGCGGTGACCCCGATCAGCGCATCCAGCCCCATCGGCGGCAGTTCGGCATCCAGCTCTTCGATCCATTCCGGCAGCGCGCGCACCGCGACGACGTCCTTGGCGCGCGGCAGCAGCTTGCGCGCTTCGTCCACGAAGGGGCTGTTCTTGCGGGCCTTGGTCAGCACCGCGATGACGGGAATGCCGGCGTTGGCCAGCATGTCGCACAGCTCGATCTCGGCGTCTTCCACCCGATGGCTGCTGTCCTGGATGCAGAGCCAGGCCACGTGCAGGTGCTTGTCCTGGTCGTCGGACGCGGCGCGTTCCTGGATCAGGTCGGTCAGTTGCTGGCGCGAACGCGCGTAGTCGCCGACCTCCAGGCCGCGGGTGTCGATGATGGTGAGCGGATGGCCGGGCTTGGTGTAGGCCTGGGTGGACTGGGTGACGGGTTTGCCCGCGCCGGTCTTGGCCAGTTCGCCGCGGAACACCGCATTGATCAGCGTGCTTTTGCCCACGCCCGTCTTGCCGGCGATCAGGATGTTCACGCGGCCGGCGCCACGGGTCGCGGTGCTGATGGCATCGGCGATGGCGTCCTGCAGGGCGGGAGAGTCGGGGCGAAAGGGGTTCATCAGTGGGATGCGCGAGCCTGGGAGGTTACGGGGCAACGATATCAGATGCGTCCGATTTGCGCGTGCTTATCGAATTTCGGGCGCGGCCTGGGAGAAGATTCCTGTGCACATCGATGCCAAGGTTGTCCAAAACACGATAAAGCGGGGGGCATATGAACCAGGAGACTTCGCCATTGCGGCGCGGTTTGAACGAGCGGCATATTCGTTTCATGGCGCTGGGGTCGGCGATCGGCACCGGGCTGTTCTACGGGTCGGCGGGTGCGATCCAGCGCGCGGGCCCTTCGGTGCTGCTGGCCTATCTGATCGGCGGCGTCGCCATCTTCCTGACGATGCGCGCGTTAGGCGAAATGGCCGTCAGGACGCCGGTTTCGGGGTCGTTCGGGCACTACGCCACGCGCTATCTGGGCCCCTACCTGGGCTTTCTGACCGGCTGGAGCTACGCGTTCTCCATGCTGATGGTGTGCCTGGCCGACGTCACCGTGTTCGGCCTGTACATGAGCTTCTGGTTCCCGGACACCCCGCGCTGGATCTGGGTGCTGTCGATCGTGTGCTTCATCGGCGCGATCAACCTGTGTTCGGTCAAGGTGTTCGGTGAACTGGAGTTCTGGCTGTCGCTGCTGAAGGTCGTGGCGATCGTCGCCAGGATTGCGGCGGGGCTGGGCGTGCTGCTGGCGGGCATTCAGACGGGCGGCGCCACGGCGGCGGACGCCTCCGGCTTCTCCAACCTTTGGCGGCACGGCGGCTTCTTCCCGAACGGCGTGCAGGGCATGATCGCGTCGTTTTCGGTGGTGATGTTCGCCTTCGGCGGTATCGAAGTCATCGGCATGACAGCCGGCGAGGCCCGCGATCCCCAACGCATGATCCCCCGGGCCATCAACTCGGTTCCGCTGCGCATCTTGTTGTTCTATGTGCTGACCTTGACGGTACTGATGGCCATTTTCCCGTGGCCCGGCATCACTGGCGACAGCAGCCCCTTCGTGCAGATTTTCAGCGGGCTGGGAATGGCGTCCGCGGCGTCGGTGTTGAACCTGGTTGTCATATCGGCCGTGATATCGGCCATCAACAGCGACATCTTCTCCACGGGGCGCATGCTGTACGGCATGGCCGCCAACGGTCAGGCGCCCATGGTGTTCTCGCGCTTGTCGCGCTTTGGCGTGCCGTGGATGACGGTGGTGATGATGGGCGTGGCGTTGCTGGGCGGGGTGGTGCTGAACTATCTGTTGCCCGACAAGCTGTTCATGGCCTTCGCATCGATGGTCACGTTTTCGGTCGTGTGGGTGTGGTTGATGATCCTGCTGTCGCAGGTGGCCATGCGGCGCAGCCTGAGCGGGCCCGAAGCCGCCGCGCTGCATTTCCCGGTGCCGTTCTGGCCTTACGGGCAGGCCTTTGCCATCGTCTTCATGCTCTTCATATTCATCGTGTTGGGTGTGTTTCCCGAAACCCGCCTGGCGCTCTTTGTCGGCCTGGGCTGGTTGGCCCTGCTGAGCGCGGCGTACTGGTTGTGGGGGCGGCCTGGCCGTTCCCGCGGCCAACCGCCGTCATTCCAGCGTTCGTGATTTTCCAGGAGGAACCCATGTTGTCGAACCGTCATGAATTCGAACTTCCCGCCTCGATGATCGAGGCCTTTCAGGAAGATGGCGCCGTCTGCGTGCGCCAGTTGTTCACGCCTGACGAAGTCGCGCTGTTGACGCGCGGCATCGAATCGAATCTTGCTGCGCCCAGCCCGCGGGCCAAGGTTGCCAGCACGGCAGACGACCCCGGCTGGTTCTTCGAGGATTTCTGCAACTGGACCGAGAACGAAGACTACCGCCGATTCATCTTCGACAGCAGTGTCGGGTCGGTCGCCGCGCAGTTGATGGGCTGCCCAAGCGCACGCCTGTATCACGACCATCTGCTGGTCAAGGAGCCCAACACGCGCCAGCCGACGCCGTGGCATCAGGACCAGCCCTACTACAACGTGGAAGGCCAGCAGAACTGCAGCATGTGGATGCCGGTGGATCCCGTGGCACGCGAGTCCACGCTGGAGTTCGTGGCCGGATCGCATCGGGGGCCGTGGCTGATGCCGCGCACGTTCCTGGACAGCCAGGCAAGGTGGTTTCCCGAAGGCAGCCTGGCGGATCTGCCGGACATCGAATCAGACCGCTCGGCCTGGAACATCCTGGGTTGGGAGCTGCAACCGGGCGACGCGGTGTTCTTTCATATGCTGACCCTGCACGCCGCGGGCGGCGTAGGCGGCAACCGGCGTCGGCGGGCGTTTTCGCTGCGCTTCCTGGGTGAAGACATGCGGCACGCGCCGCGCCCGTGGCGGACGTCGCCGGAGTTTCCGGGCCTGGCCGACGCCTTGCCGGCCGGCGCGCCCTTGGCGCATCCATTGTTTCCGGAGCTTTGGCCCCGCCGCGTTGCCTGATTCACTTTCAATATCCTGTCGCTTTAGCGCAAAAGGTAATGGAACGTACGAGCGCGGCTTGCGCTGCGCTCGTACCAGAGGTGCCTGGTAACCGGTGCTTCTGCACGGTAATGGTGCAGATTCCGGGGCGTCGATCTGCTTTATTCCGGAATGTGGGATGCCGCCTGTTTGCGGGGGTAAACAGGCAAAAAAGGGGCGGGAACAGCTCCCCCCATTGCTGTTACATCTCAAATGTTTCGAACGCGCTTTTGGCGAAAACGCATGAGTAGAATCAGCCGCTCGTAAGGTTTCGCCGCGCTTTCAGCGGCACTGTTCATGCCCCGTTTTGCCCTTGTTCCCCGCTTGCTTTGTTCGCGTCCCTTGACCAAGGGCTTCCGATATCTTTACCGCTATACGCGCGCCGGGGCCTATCGGCACAACGAGACGCTGTGGCCCTTGGTGAAGGTTCGGCGCGAGGGCAGCGAACGGCTGGTGGCATGCGATCTAGTGGGAGTGAAAGGTCCCGGCACGGTGCCGATGGACGACGTGCCGCGCGACATCGCCGGTGACGCGCACCTGATCCTGAGCGGGCCGTCGGTCGCGCAGATCGACTACGCGCAATGCCGGCTTGGCGCCGTCATGGGCGTCAACGGTTCCATCGCGCTGCGCCGCCAGCATCCCACCCTGCGCTTTGACTACTACGCGATGCTGGATGCCGGATTCGTCAAACGCCGGCGTGACCTGGTGGCCGAGGTGCTGTCGCAGGACCTGCTGCTGTTCGTGACGCCCGAGGTGTACCGCTGGATCGCGTTCCTGTTCGCCGCGGACGACATCCGCTGCCGCATTGTCCTGTTTGAAGAAGTGCATCAGCGTGCGCTGCAGGCGCGCGCCACGCCTGAAGCGCTTGAAGCGCAGTTGGCGAATGACCCGGAACTGGTGCTGTTCGACGCGCGCAATCCACAGCACGCGCACGGCTTCAGCCTGAATCCCGCCCGCGGACTGTTCGGCGGCGGAACCGTCGCCTATACCGGCTTGCAGTTGCTGGCCTGGATGGGCGCCCGCACCCTGTATCTGCACGGACTGGATCTGACGGCCAGCGCCGGGCCGCGTTTCTACGAAAGCGCGGGCGCCCAGCTTGCCACCGCGCTGGACCGCCAATTCGCGGGCCACATCGAACCCGCGTTCCGCCAGGCCAGCCGGCTGCTGAGCGCGCGCGGCGTCAAGGTCTACAACTTGTCTGCCGGCAGTCGCCTGGGCGACGACGTGTTCGAAAAATGCCATTGGAGCTGTTTGCTCAATCAAGGGGAATCCCCGCCTTCCCCGCATCCGCTCTCGGGCCCGACATCATGAAGATCCTCTACACCAACTTTCACCAAGGCGACGGCGGCGGGCATACCACCTACGTCATGTCGCTGGCGCGCATGCTGCGCCAGCGCGCCCAGATCACCGTTGCGGCGCCGCGCAGCAGCCGACTGCTGGCCGAGGCCGACGCCTTGCCCGGCGTGCAGTCGATCGACCTGGAATTCAAGGGGCGGCCGTTCCAGCAACTGAGCGCGTTGCGCCGCTTGCGCGCGCTGCTGCGCAAGGAACATTTCGACGTCATCCATGTGAACGGGTCGGCCGACCATCGCCTGTGCATGTTGGCGACAATGGGCATGGGCGCCAAGCGCCCGTTCATCGTCTATACCCAGCACACCGACCGCACCGCCAACAGCCTGGGCGTGCGCATGCGTGCCAAGTGGGGCACCAACCGCGTCATCTGCGTCTGCGGCCACACCTTCCGCCGCATGAAGGATTCCGTCTTCCGCAACGAAGACTTGCGGGTGGTGCACAACGGTGTCGACACCGCGCAGTTCCGGCCGGCCAGTGCCCAGGATGCGGCGCAGGCGCGCGCCGCCCTGTTGCCTGCCGCCATGCAGCGTCGGCTCGTGATCGGCAGCAATGCCGGTACGGCCAGCTACAAGAACTGGCTGGACATGGTGACGGCCGTGTCGCTGCTGCCCGACTATCTGCGCGATCAGGTCGTGATCATGATCGCCGGCAAGGAGCCCGACGACGAGCAGCGCCAGCGCGTGACCGATCTGGGCATGGCCGATCAGGTGGTGTTCACCGGCCTGCTGGAAGACGTCGGCCCTTTCCTGGCCGCGCTGGACGTGGGTTTCGTGCTGTCGTCGCGATTGGAGACGATCTCGTTTGCCTGCCGCGAAATGATGGCGTCCGGCAAGCCGGTCATCGTCAGCAAGATTGGGGGCCTGACCGAGAACGTCACGGATGGCCGCAACGGCTGGGTGGTGCCCCCGGGGTCCGTCAGCAGCGTGGTCAAGGTCGTCAGCGAGATCCTGAAGAACCGCGACCTGGTGGCGCAGATGGGCACCGACGCGCGCAACACGGCGCAGCGGGAATTTTCCCTGGCGCAGTTCGTTGGCCGCACGGAAGAGGTCTACCTGGAACGCCGCCTGGGTACGGGCGGCCACCTGCGGCTGACGTCGTAGCGCGGCCGGCATCGCTGGCCCCGCCGGGTGATCACGCCACCAGATTGAAGGCCAGGAACATCAGGCACGACCACAGCAGCAAGGCGATGTGCGTCAGTTGCAGCGTGTCCTGGCGTATCCAATACCCGAACCACAGGCCGCTCAGGTGCATGGCCAGCAGGCAGGCGGACAGGGCGGCCAGCGCGCCGTTCAGCCAGGGCCTGGCCGCGGCCAGGTCGCCCTGGATCAGCAGCGCGTAGCACCCTGCCCACGCCAAGGCGGCGCCCGCCGCCTGAAGCAGCAGCACGACGGCCAGGGCGGCGCGGTGCAGGCCTGGCGAACGCTGGGCACGGCTGAGCAAGGGGGTGGGGATGCGGGGATCCTGCGTCAGCGGCAGCATCGCCATGGTGGCGCCGACCGCAGCGGCGGCTCCGGCGAAATCCCGCCGGTTGTTCAGCGCGGCAAGCGTCAGCCACAAGGCCAGCCCGAGGGCCTGGACGGACAGGAACAGCCAGACGGCAGTAGATGGACTCAAAAGACGGCCCTCATATTATGCAAGAAGTGTCTTGCATAATATGAGGGCCGTCCAGTTCATGCAATAAAGACCCTGCCGCCAGGTCAGGGCCGGTGCGCTTACTCGCTGTACGTCTTGGTGCTGTACAGGCTGACGGGCAGCAGGTTCAGCACCGGCAGTCCGGACACGGGGTCCTTGGCCTGCTTGTCGATATAGCTTTGCAGCACGTCAGCGTCCAGCACGCCGATGTCCTGGCGGCGCGCGGCGGGCACGTTGGCCAGCGTCTTGTAGCCGTCGCCGCCGGTGGCGTTGAAGCTCAACACGAACAGCTTGTACGTGCGCGCAGCGTCCAGCGGCAGCCAGTTGCCGCTGGCGGCGTCACGCACTTCGATGTTCGTCACGCGGCTGCCCTGGGCTTGCGCGGCGTTCACGTCCCAGCGCAGGCCACCGGCGTACGGGTACGGGCCAGTCGAGCCGCCGGGGCCGTAGACGGCCTGCATGCCGTCTTCCAGCATGCTCTTGACCTCGGCGCCCGTGACCTCCAGGCGCCAGAGCATGTTGCCGAACGGAACCACTTCGATCACATTGGCCGCCGTCACGTTGCCCAGCAGGGGCATGCGCACGCCGCCGCCGCTTTGCAGCGAGATGTCCGCGCCGCCGTAGTTGGCGTTGGCCACGTCCAGATAGGCCTGCGCCACCAGCTGCTGGATGTCGCCGCCACGCAGGCTGACGCTGCCCAGCGTGTTGCACGCCGCGCTCGAACGGCTGTAGTCGCGCGAACCCGGGCCGCCCGGCACGCGGCGCGAGCACAGTTCCTGCGGCACCGAGGCGACCAGGCTGGCGCTGAAGGCGTCGACCTTTGCCTTGAACGGCTGCAGCACGCTTGTGGCTTGCGCGTCCGGTTGCTGGATGCGCAGGAAGCCGCTGGCAGCCACATCGGCCAGGATGGCGGTCTTGTCCGCGGGGGCGGGCGCGGCGCCGGCCACCGTGAGCGCGTCGCCCATCAGCACGTGCGGCGTCCCGGCGCAAGCCGTCACGTCGCCATTGGCATCGAAGCTGACCTTCAGTTCGCCGACCACTTGCGAGTATTCCCAGGCTTGGACCAGGCAGACGCGCTTGCCGTCCTTGTTCTGCAACACGGTCGGGTAGGCGCCCGCGGGCGAACCCACGCCGTAGGCCATCATCGTGTCCGGGCCCAGCAAGGTGTGCGAGTCACCGCCCACCACCACGTCGACGCCGCTCAGATTGGGGATGATCTGCTTGTCGTAGTCGTAGCCGATATGGCTCATCACCACGATCTTGTTCACGCCCTGCGCGCGCAGCGCATCGATCTGCGCCTGCGCCGCCGCCGTCTCGTCAGAGAACAGCGTGCCGGCGTCCGGGCTGGACGATTGCTGCGTCTTGTTGGCGATCGTCAGGCCGACGATGCCGATGGGCTGACCGTCGCGTTGCAGCACGATGGACGGCTTGACGAGGCCGGGCGCGCGCGACGGGTTCAGCGCCGAGGCGGCGGCGAACGTGACGTTGGCGCTCAGCAGCGGGGTCTGGCACGCGCCGGCATGCAGCAGGTCGCTAAAGCGCTTCAGGCCGCTGTCGCCCTTGTCGAACTCGTGGTTGCCGAGCGTCATCGCGTCAAAGCAGACCGTGTTCATCATGGCCGCATCGGCCTCGCCGGCTTCACCGGCGCGGTTGAAGTACAGCGTGCCGGTGTTGGCGTCGCCCGCGTGCAGTTTCAGCACGTTGGCCGACTGCGCCGACAGCGCGTTGAAGGCGCCGGTCACGCGCGGAAAGCCGCCCACTTCCACGTTCACCGCCACCGGCGTGCCGGCGGCGTTCTTGAGTTTCAAGTCCTTCTTCCTGCTGTCCAGATTGGAGTGATGATCGTTGATGTGCAGGATCGTCAGCTCCATCGGCCGGCTGGCCGCCGGCTGCTCCGGCGCGGGCTGTTCCGGCGCCGGGGCGGACGTATCGTTGTCGTCGTCATCGCTGCCGCCGCAACCGGCCAGCAACAAGGCGCTCAGCATCGCGGCGCCCGCATTCCTCTTCCACGTAATCATTCGTGTGATCCCTCATTTATGAAGGGCGAATGGTTGCGGCCGAAGATGACGTGAAGATGAATGACAAGGCTGTCATCAACGCGCGCGGCGCTGTCTTGCCGATGTCATGAAAACAGGCAGGCCCGGCGCTTGACGCGCCGGGCCTGCGAGTGACTGCCGAGGGGAAAGGCTTAGAAGTGGATCACGGTGCGGATCGACTTGCCTTCATGCATCAGGTCGAAGGCTTCGTTGATGCGTTCCAGCGGCAGCGTGTGCGTCACGAACGGATCCAGGTCGATCTTGCCGCTCATCGCGTCTTCCACCATGCCCGGCAATTGCGTGCGGCCCTTGACGCCGCCGAAGGCCGAACCGCGCCAGACGCGGCCGGTGACCAGCTGGAACGGGCGGGTGCTGATCTCCTGGCCGGCGCCGGCCACGCCGATGATGATGCTTTCGCCCCAGCCCTTGTGGCAGCATTCCAGCGCGGCGCGCATCACGTGCACATTGCCGATGCACTCAAACGAGAAGTCCACGCCGCCGTCGGTCAGTTCAACGATGACGTCCTGGATCGGTTTGTCGTGGTCCTTGGGGTTGATGCAGTCGGTGGCGCCCATGGCGCTGGCCAGCACGAACTTGTTCGGGTTGGTGTCCACGGCGATGATGCGGCCAGCCTTGGCCTGCACCGCGCCCTGGATCACGGCCAGGCCGATGCCGCCCAGGCCGAACACGGCGACGGTGTCGCCTTCCTTGACCTTGGCGGTGTTGTGCACGGCCCCCAGGCCGGTCGTCACGCCGCAGCCCAGCAGGCAGACCTTTTCGTGGGGGGCGGCCGGGTTGATCTTGGCCAGCGAGATCTCGTTGACCACGGAGTATTCGCTGAACGTCGAGCAGCCCATGTAGTGGTACAGCGGCTTGCCTTCGTAGCTGAAGCGCGACGTGCCGTCGGGCATGACGCCCTTGCCCTGGGTGGCGCGCACCTTCTGGCAGAGGTTGGTCTTGCCGGACAGGCAGAACTTGCACTCGCGGCATTCGGCCGTGTAGAGCGGGATGACGTGGTCGCCCGGCTTGAGCGACGTGACGCCCTCGCCGACTTCCACCACGATGCCTGCGCCTTCGTGGCCCAGCACGGCCGGGAACAGGCCTTCGGGGTCGTCGCCGCTGAGGGTGAAGGCGTCGGTGTGGCAGACGCCGGTGTGCGTGATCTGCACCAGCACCTCGCCGCGCTGCGGCGGCGCGACGTCGATTTCAACGATTTCCAGCGGCTTGCCGGGTCCGAATGCGACTGCTGCGCGTGATTTCATAGCTTTACTCCACGAATGTCGGCTGGGGTTATTTCAGATAGGAACGGACGATGCGCATCAGCTGGTCGACTTCGGCTTCGGCGTCGATCGCGGCGTTTTGCGGCCCGCCCTGGGCGGATTGCAGAAAGGTTTCCCGAAGATGGCTTTCCAGCACTTCGGCCATCAGGCCGGTGGCGGCGCCGCGCAAGGCGGCCAGCTGTTGCAACAGCGCGCCGCACTCCGTGCCAACGTTCACCGCGCGTTCCAATGCTAACGCCTGCCCCTGGATGCGGCGCAGGCGGGTAACGACACGCTTTTTCTCTTCCGGCGAGTGCGGCACGGCAGGCTCCGAGAACGATACAGGGGGGGAGTATAGATGAGGCGGCGGCCCGCCGTCCAGCGCGGGGGCAGAGCACTGCTGCGGTTCGCAAGACATCTGTACCTGTCTATACTTGATCCCGAACGATTTGCGAATTCTTTCGGCGCCCAACAGGATTTCCCCCGTGGCCTCTTCCCCTCCCAGATTGCCCGTCCAGGCCAATGCCCTGCCCGCCCCGCTGTACGCGCAGGTCAAGCAGATGATCGCGCAGCAGATCCGCAGCGGCGCGTGGCCCGCGCACTACCGGGTGCCCTCGGAAAGCGAGCTGGTCGATGAACTTGGGTTCAGCCGCATGACCATCAACCGCGCGCTGCGCGAGCTGACTTCCGAAGGCTTGCTGGTACGCATGCAGGGCGTGGGCACCTTCGTGGCGCAGCCCAAGGCGCGCTCGGCGCTGTTTGCCGTCAACAACATCGCCGACGAGATCGCGGCGCGCAACCATCGCCATCACAGCCGCGTGGTGCGCCTGGCCGAAGAGCCGGCCGGCGCCGAGCAGGCGCAGGCGCTGGAGATCCGCGCCGGCCAACCGGTCTATCACTCGGTCATCGTGCATTACGAAGACGACGTCCCCATCCAGTTGGAAGACCGCTATGTGAATGTGGGCCTGGCGCCCGACTACCTGAAGCAGGATTTCACGCAAAGCACGCCGTACGAATACCTGACGCGCGTGGCCCCGCTGAGCGAAGGCGAACACGTGGTCGAGGCCATCCTGGCCAAGCCCCGCGAGTGCCAGCTGCTGCAGATCGAGCGCGAGGAACCTTGTCTGCTGATCAGCCGCCGCACCTGGTCCGGCGATCGCGCCGTCACGCTCGCCCGTCTGATCCACCCGGGTTCGCGCCACCGTCTGGAAGGCAAGTTCACGACATGAAGCAAGCCGAAGTCCATCTTTACCGCGCCGCCGACTATCCGCGCATGCCGTGGCGCAACGGCGCCGGCACCACGCAGGAAGTCGCCTGCAATCCCGGCGGCAGCGCCGCCGCCTTCGATTGGCGGCTATCCATCGCCGATGTGGCGCAGGACGGCGGCTTTTCAGCCTTCACTGGCTTGCAGCGCATCATCACCGTGCTGGAAGGCCGGGGGATCCAACTGACCGTGGATGGTCGCGAACAAGCGCCGCTGGCGCCGCGCCAGGCCTATGCGTTTTCGGGCGACGCGCACGTGCAGTGCCGCTTGCTGGACGGCCCGATCCGGGACTTCAACCTGATCTACGCGCCGGCACGCTGCCACGCCCGGCTGCAATGGGTGACGGGCGCCGGCCGGTGGACCTTCCATAGCGCCGCGCGCAGCGTGCTGGTGCTGAACGCCGGCGCGGCGCTCACGGTAGGCATCGATGCTGCGGTGCACACACTGCCGTCGCGCTACGACTGCCTGCACGTCGAGGGGCAGGAAGGCCTGGCCGAATATCGGCTCGAAGGCGCGGCCCCGCTGGACGCCTGCGTGATCGAGCTGTCGCCGCGAAGGGCCTGACCTCCCTGATCTATCTGAGGCCGCCTTGAGCGGCCCTTTTTTTCGCCGTCCGCCCGCAGCCAGGCGCCTGCCATTTTCGTTTCATCGCTAGGGAAATCCCTGACCCAAATTCTGGTCTACCTATCTTGTATATACAAGCATAGGCATCCTATGATGCAGGCAACCGGCGCGCATTTGATACGCACGCAGCTGAACCGATCAAGGAGAGTCTCTTGGACCAATCGAACCGATACCGCGATGTCGTCATCCGTGCCCCGCGCGGCAACAAACTGACGGCCAAGAGCTGGCTGACCGAAGCCCCCTTGCGCATGCTGATGAACAACCTCGACCCGGACGTGGCCGAGAACCCCAAGGAACTGGTGGTCTATGGCGGCATCGGCCGCGCCGCCCGCAATTGGGACTGCTATGACAAGATCGTCGAATCGCTCACCAACCTGAACGACGACGAGACCCTGCTGGTGCAATCGGGCAAGCCGGTCGGCGTGTTCAAGACCCATGCCAACGCCCCGCGCGTGTTGATCGCCAACTCGAACCTGGTACCGCACTGGGCCACGTGGGAACACTTCAACGAACTGGACGCCAAGGGTCTTGCCATGTACGGCCAGATGACCGCCGGCAGCTGGATCTACATCGGCAGTCAGGGCATCGTGCAAGGCACGTATGAAACCTTCGTCGAAGCCGGCCGCCAGCACTACGGCGGTAACCTCACGGGCCGCTGGGTGTTGACCGCGGGCCTGGGCGGCATGGGCGGCGCGCAGCCGCTGGCCGCCACGCTGGCAGGCGCTTCGTCGCTGAACATCGAATGCCAGCAGGCCAGCATCGATTTCCGCTTGCGCACCCGCTACGTGGATGAGCAGGCCGACAACCTGGACGACGCGCTGGCGCGCATCGCCAAGTACACGAAGGAAGGTCGCGCCGTTTCCATCGCGCTGTGCGGCAATGCCGCCGACATCCTGCCCGAACTGGTGCGCCGCGGCGTGCGCCCGGACATGGTCACCGACCAGACCAGCGCGCACGACCCGCTGAACGGCTACCTGCCGTCGGGCTGGACCTGGCAGGACTACCGCGAACGCGCCAAGCGCGAACCGGCTGCCGTCATCAAGGCCGCCAAGCAATCGATGGCCGTGCACGTGCAAGCCATGCTGGCGTTCCAGCGCCAGGGCATCCCCACCTTCGACTACGGCAACAACATTCGCCAGATGGCCAAGGAAGAAGGCGTGGCGGACGCGTTCGACTTCCCCGGCTTCGTGCCCGCCTACATCCGGCCGCTGTTCTGCCGCGGCGTGGGCCCGTTCCGCTGGGCCGCGCTGTCGGGCGACCCGCAAGACATCTACAAGACCGATGCCAAGGTCAAGGAACTGATCCCGGACGACGCGCACCTGCACCACTGGTTGAGCATGGCGCGCGAACGCATCAGCTTCCAGGGCTTGCCGGCGCGCATCTGCTGGGTGGGCCTGGGCCAGCGTGCCAAGCTGGGCCTGGCGTTCAATGAAATGGTCCGTTCCGGCGAACTGTCGGCACCCATCGTCATCGGCCGCGACCATCTGGATTCCGGGTCCGTCGCCAGCCCCAACCGCGAAACCGAATCCATGCGCGACGGTTCGGACGCCGTGTCCGACTGGCCGTTGCTGAACGCGTTGCTGAACACTGCCAGCGGCGCGACGTGGGTGTCGCTGCACCACGGCGGCGGCGTGGGCATGGGCTTCTCGCAGCATTCCGGCATGGTCATCGTGTGCGACGGCACGGACGAAGCCGCCGAGCGCATTGCCCGCGTGTTGGCCAACGACCCCGGCACGGGCGTCATGCGCCATGCGGATGCCGGCTACGAGATCGCGATCGAATGCGCGAAGGAACAGGGCCTGAAGCTGCCGATGGTGACCGGCAAGCGTTAGGTCGGCAACCCAGCATGCGGGCAGGGCTGTTCTCGCTGCCCGCATGTCGCCAATCAATACTCTCACGCGGGAATCGCGGCGGCATGACGCCGCTTTCCGCCACCTTCGAGGCAATGCGATGGCTCAGGACAGTGAAGCAGTATCCGCGCCGCTGATCGAGCGGCGTTCGATCGACTACATCCCCGAATCCGAACGGCATGGCAAGCTGTACAGCCAGTTCACGCTGTGGATGGGCGCCAACCTGCAGATCACCGCCATCGTCACCGGCGCCTTGGCCGTTGTGCTGGGCGGCGACGTGTTCTGGTCGCTGATCGGATTGTTCGTGGGCCAGGTCCTCGGCGGCGGGGTGATGGCGCTGCATGCGGCGCAGGGCCCCAAGCTGGGCCTGCCGCAAATGATCTCCAGCCGGGTGCAGTTCGGCGTCTACGGCGCGGCAATTCCCATCGTGCTGGTGTGCCTGATGTACCTGGGCTTCACGGCGACCGGCACCGTGCTGTCGGGCCAGGCGCTGGGCCAGCTGTTCGGCGTCAGCGACACCACGGGCATCCTGATCTTCGCGGCGGTGATCATCGCCGCCACCCTGTTCGGCTACCGCGTGATCCACATCATCGGACGGGTCGCCACAATCCTGGGCATCATCGCGTTCGTGTATCTGTTCAGCCGCGTGATGGCGGTGGGCGACGTGGGCCAGCTGTTGCAGATCCGGCATTTCAGCTGGAGCTCGTTCCTGCTGGCGGTGTCGCTGGCGGCGTCGTGGCAGATCGCCTATGGTCCCTACGTGGCGGACTACTCGCGCTATCTGCCCAGCGCCACGTCTTCCACGAAGACGTTCCTGGCAGTGGGGCTGGGGTCGGTGGTAGGCGCGCAGATCGCGATGGTGCTGGGGGTGCTGGCCGCCGCCATGGCCGCCGGCCAGTTCGCGGGGCGCGAAGTCGCCTACATCGTGGGCCTGGGCGGCACCGGCACGATGGCGGCGCTGCTGTACTTCAGCATCGCCTTCGGCAAGATCACGATCTCCACGTTGAATTCCTACGGCAGCTTCATGTGCATTGCCACGATCGCCAGCGGCTTCCGGGGCCAGGTGCAGATCACGCACCGGCAGCGGGCGGTGGCCGTGGTGCTGATCGTGGCGGCGGCGACGGCCGTGGCGTTGATCGGCCAGCATTCTTTCCTGAACGCGTTCAAGTCGTTCATCCTTTTCCTGCTGGCGTTCTTCGTGCCCTGGAGCGCGGTGAACCTGGTGGACTACTACTTCGTGAATCGCGGCCAGTATGACGTGGCGGCGCTGTCGGATCCGAATGGGCGCTACGGTCGCTGGAACATGCCCGGCATCCTCGTCTACGCCTTCGGCGTGCTGGTGCAGATGCCCTTCATCTCGACCAAGCTCTATACGGGACCGATGGTCGAACGGCTGGGCGGCGTGGATATCTCGTGGATCATCGGCCTGATCGTCCCCAGCATCCTTTACTACCTGTTCGCGCGCCGCGGTACGCGGCCCGCCCTCCACGATCCGGTGCGAAAGCCGGCGTGACAACGAATTTGCATGACGCCGGCAACCGGCACAGGAGACCCAGAATGGATTTGCATTTGAAACCCGGCCAGTTGACCTTGTCGGATCTGCGGCGCGTGTACCAGCAGCCGGTCCGCGTGACGCTGGACCCTGCCGCCGGCGGCGCCATCGATGCCAGCGTGGCCACGGTCGAGCGCATCATCGCGGAAGGCCGCACGGTCTATGGCATCAACACGGGTTTCGGGTTGCTGGCGTCCACCAAGATTGCCCGCGAAGACCTCGAGGCGCTGCAAAGCTCTCTGGTGCGTTCGCATGCCGCCGGCGTAGGCGCGGCACTGGACGACGCCATGGTCCGCCTGATCATGGTGCTGAAGATCAACAGCCTGGCGCGCGGTTACTCCGGCATCCGCCGCCACGTCATCGACAGCCTGATCGCGCTGGTGAACGCCGGCGTCTATCCGCACATTCCGCTAAAGGGCTCGGTGGGCGCCTCCGGCGACCTGGCGCCGCTGGCCCATATGTCGATGGTGCTGCTGGGCGAAAGCCGCGCCCGTCACCAGGGTGAATGGCTGCCCGCGAAAGAGGCGCTGGCCCGCGCGGGCCTGGCGCCGCTGACCCTGGCCGCCAAGGAAGGCCTGGCGCTCTTGAACGGGACGCAGGTGTCCACCGCCTACGCCTTGCGCGGCCTGTTCGAGGCCGAAGACATGATGGCCGCCGGCCTCGTGTGCGGCAGCCTCAGCGTGGAAGCGATGCTGGGCTCGCGCGTGCCGTTCGACGCCCGCATCCACGCCGCGCGGGGCCAGATCGGGCAGATCGACGTGGCCGCGGTGTACCGCGAGCTGCTGGGCAACGACAGCGAGGTCGGCCACTCGCACGCGGATTGCGAGAAGGTGCAGGACCCCTATTCCCTGCGCTGCCAGCCCCAGGTGATGGGCGCCTGCCTGACGCAGATCCGCCATGCCGCAGAAGTGCTGCAGATCGAATCCAACGCCGTATCGGACAACCCGCTGGTGTTCGTGGACCAGGGCGACGTGATCTCGGGCGGCAACTTCCATGCCGAGCCCGTGGCGATGGTGGCGGACAACCTGGCGTTGGCGCTGGCCGAGATCGGCGCGCTGTCGGAACGCCGCATCGCGCTGATGATGGACAAGCACATGTCGCAGCTGCCGCCGTTCCTCGTCGCCAAGGGCGGCGTGAACTCCGGCTTCATGATCGCGCAGGTGACCGCGGCGGCGCTGGCCAGCGACAACAAGGCGCTGGCACATCCCGCCAGCGTCGACAGCATGCCCACTTCGGCCAACCAGGAAGACCACGTGTCCATGGCGCCCAACGCCGGCAAGCGGCTCTGGGCCATGGCGGAGAACGTGCGCGATATCCTGGCCATCGAATGGCTGGGCGCATGCCAGGGCCTGGACTTCCGGGAAGGACTGAAGACCTCGCCCCAGCTTGAGCAGGCGCGCCGCGCCTTGCGCGAACAGGTGCCGCACTACGAAGAAGACCGCTTCTTCGCGCCGGACATCGCCGCCGCCAGCGGTCTGATCGCCGCGCAGGTCCTGAACGGCCTGATGCCGGCAGGCCTTTTGCCCAGCCTTTAAGTTCGAATCATGCGGCCCCTTTCCGGGGCCGCGATGAATCCACGCCTTGTGACGACGCCCGCAGATGGCGCGCGCCGGGCGGTTGACGGTGCTCGCGGATAACAAGCGTACGGAGACAGCAATGCAGGCACAAAGACAGGCACAACCCGAGGTAAAGACGCAGGACCTTAAACGCGGGCTCAATGCCCGGCACATCCGCTTCATGGCCCTGGGCTCGGCGATCGGGACGGGGCTTTTCTACGGCTCGGCCAAGGCCATCCAGGAAGCCGGCCCTTCCGTGCTGCTTGCCTACCTGATCGCGGGCGCGGCCGTCTACATGGTGATGCGCGCATTGGGCGAAATGGCGGTGCACAACCCCGTGTCGGGGTCGTTCGGCCAGTACGCCACCAGCTATCTGGGACCCGTCGCCGGCTTCCTAACGGGCTGGACTTACGCCTTCGAGATGATCATCGTCTGCCTGGCCGACATCACCGCATTCGGGCTGTACATGGGCTTCTGGTATCCCGACGTGCCGCGCTGGATCTGGGTGCTGTCGATCGTGTGCTTCATCGGCGCGATCAACCTGTGTTCGGTCAAGGTGTTCGGCGAACTGGAGTTCTGGCTGTCGCTGCTGAAGGTGGGCGCCATCATCGCGATGATCGCCGGCGGGCTGGGCATCATGCTGTTCGGCTTCGGGCTGAACGCCGACAGCGCGGCGACGGGTGTGCATAACCTGTGGGCGCATGGCGGCTTCATGCCCAACGGCGTGGGCGGACTGGTCGCGTCGCTGGCAGTGGTGGTGTTCGCGTTTGGCGGCATCGAGATCATCGGCATCACCGCAGGCGAAGCGAAAGATCCCGGCCGCACCCTGCCGCGCGCCATCAATGCGGTGCCCCTGCGCATCCTGCTGTTCTACGTGCTGACGCTGTTCGTGCTGATGTCCATCTTCCCCTGGACGCAGATCGGCAGCAAGGCCAGTCCGTTCGTGCAGATCTTCGACAGCCTGGGCATCACCTCGGCCGCCACCATCCTCAACATCGTCGTGATCTCGGCGGCGGTGTCGGCAATCAATAGCGACATCTTCGGCGCGGGGCGCATGCTGTATGGCATGGCGCAGCAGGGCCAGGCGCCGCGCGGCTTTGCGGCGGTATCCCGCAACGGCGTGCCCTGGATGACCGTCGTGGTGATGTCGGTGGCGCTGCTGCTGGGCGTGGTGCTGAACTACCTGATCCCCGAGGGGGTGTTCATGCTGATCGCCTCGATCGCCACCTTCGCCACCGTGTGGGTCTGGCTGATGATCCTGTTGTCGCAAGTGGCGATGCGGCGCAAGATGAGTCCGCAGGCCGTCGCCGCGTTGAAATTCCCGGTGCCGTTCTGGCCGGCGGGGCCGATCGCGGCGATCTTGTTCATGCTGTTCGTGTTCGGGGTGCTGGGTTACTTCCCCCGCACGCAGGCGGCGCTGGCGGTGGGTGTGGTGTGGATCGCGTTGCTGTGCGTGGCGTACCGCATGTGGGTGTACCCCAACCGCCCCGATGGCGGCGTCCCGGTGCCGGTGGCGCAGGGGTCCGATTGATTACGGTTTTCAGGAGAATGGGATGAGACAGGTCTGGCGCAATTGCCATGTCGCCACGATGGCGGATGGCGCTTACTCGGCGATCGAGCGGGCCGCCATCGTGACGCGTGCCGACCGCATTGAGTGGATCGGCCCCGAGGCGGACTTGCCGGCCGCCGACGCGGCGGATGAGCACGACCTGGGCGGCGCCTGGGTCACGCCGGGCCTGATCGACTGCCACACGCACCTGGTGTTCGGCGGCAACCGCAGCCTGGAGTTCGAGCAGCGCCTGCAAGGCGTGGACTACGCCACGATCGCGGCGCAGGGCGGCGGCATCGCCAGCACCGTGCGCGCCACGCGCGACGCCTCCGAAGACTCGCTTTACGTCAGTGCGCGCCGGCGGGCCTTGCACCTGTTGGCGGACGGCGTCACCACGCTGGAGGTCAAATCCGGCTACGGGCTGGACCTGCCCAACGAACGCAAGATGCTGCGGGTGGCGCGGCGCCTGGGCCAGACGCTGCCGCTGACGGTGCAGGCCACGTGTCTGGCCGCGCACGCCTTGCCACCCGAGTACGCGGGGCGCGCCGACGACTACATCGACGAAGTCGCGCGCCGCATGCTGCCGGTGCTGGCCGCAGAAGGGCTGGTCGATGCGGTCGACGCGTTCTGCGAGCATCTGGCGTTCTCGCCCGAACAGGTAGAGCGCGTGTTCAAGGCCGCGGCGCATCTGGACCTGCCGGTCAAGCTGCATGCCGAGCAACTGTCTTCCTTGCATGGGGCCACGCTGGCGGCGCGCTACGGCGCCCTGTCGGCGGACCACCTGGAATACCTCACGGAAAGCGACGTGGTGGCGATGGCCGGAGCCGGCACGGTGGCCGTGCTGCTGCCGGGCGCTTTCTACGCCTTGCGTGAAACGCAATTGCCGCCGCTGGACCTGCTGCGCCGTCACGGCGTGCCCATTGCGATCTCTACCGACCTGAACCCAGGGACCTCGCCCGTGCTGTCCCTGCGGCTGATGCTGAGCATGGCTTGCACGCTCTTCCGGATGACGCCCGAAGAGGCGCTGGCCGGCGTCACGACGCATGCGGCCCGCGCCTTGGGGTTGCAGGCCACTCACGGCGTGCTGGCCGTGGACAAGGTGGCGGACTTCGTGGCGTGGGAGGTCGCGCATCCATCGGAGCTGGCGTATTGGATCGGCGGGGACCTGCCCAAGCGCATCGTCCGGCACGGTGCCGTGGTGGATGTGGCCGCGTTGTCTTGAGCGGCGGCGGATTCGGACCAATAGGCGTCCGATCCGGACCAGATGCGATGCGGCGGCGCCGTTTGGCGTGGCGGCGTTCTACGATGTGGGCGAAGCCGTCCGATGGCGGACGCGCGAAGACGACTGCGTAGAGGAACACGTATGCGGATCTGCATGATGGAGGGGCCGGTAGACCTGGCGCCGGAAGGCGCCACCTGGGAGGGCATCGCCGATCGCATCAGCGAACTGGCGCCCGACCTGCTGGTCACCAACGAGATGCCGTTCGGCCCCTGGCTGGCGGCGCTGCCCGACTATGACCCGGCGCTGGCCGCCGAATCGGTGCGCATCCACGAGGCCGGGCTGGCGGCGTTGGCGGCGCTGGACGTGCCCGCCATCGTGTCCTCGCGCCCGGTGCCGGCCGGCGACCGCCTGGCCAACGAGGCCTTTGCCTTGCAGGGCGGACGCTACACCCGGCTGCATCACAAGCAGTACTTCCCGCAGGAACCGGGGTTTTTCGAAGCCACGTGGTTTGAACCCGCGCTGGCGGGCTTCGACGTTGTCGAGGTGGGCGGCATCCGCCTGGGCGTGCAGTTGTGCACCGAGCTGATGTTCAACGAGCGCGCGCGCCGTTATGGCCGTGACGGCGCTGAACTGATCGTGGTGCCGCGAGCAAGCGGCGCCTCCATCGGTCGCTGGATGACGGCGGGCGCGATGGCGGCGCTGGTGTCCGGCTGCTATGTGGTCAGTTCCAACCGGGCGGGCCGCACGGCCGACGGACAGGTGTTCGGCGGCCGCGCCTTCGCCTTCCAGCCCGACGGCGAGCTGCTGGCGCAGTCGACCGACAGCGAATCGATCGTGGTGATCGACGTGGATCCGGCCCGGTCGCGGGCGCAGCAGGCGCTGTACCCGTGCTACGTGCGGGAGTGACGCGGCTCAGGCTGCGATCGCGATCGCCCGCTGGTCCTGCACCAACGAGGGCAACCGGAACGCGCTGACGGCGCCCTGCAGCCGCTGCGCCTGCGTCTCCAACGAGGACGCGGCCGCCGCGGCCTCTTCGACCAGCGCGGCGTTCTGCTGCGTCACCTGGTCCATCTGGTTCACCGCCGTGTTCACCTGGTCGATGCCGGTCACCTGTTCCTGCGACGCAGTCGCGATCTCGCTGACCAGCAGCGTCAGGCGTTCGATGGTCGCCAGAATCTCCTCCATCGTGCGGCCGGCGGCTTCGACCTGGGCCGACCCCGCCTGCACGGTGGCGCCCGATGCGCTGAGCAATTGCTTGATCTCTTTGGCCGCACCCGCGCTGCGCTGCGCCAGCGAGCGGACTTCGGCGGCCACTACCGCGAAGCCCTTGCCCTCTTCACCGGCCCGGGCCGCTTCCACCGCGGCGTTCAGCGCCAGGATGTTGGTCTGGAAGGCGATGCCGTCGATGACGCTGACGATGTCTTCGATGCGGCCGGCGTCCTGCGCGATCTCGCGCATGGTGCTGACCGCTTCTTTCACCGCGTGGCCGCCGCGCTGCACCACATCGCTGGCAACGGCGGCCATCTGGTTGGCCTGGCGGGCGTTTTCGGCGTTGCTGGTCACGGTGGACAGCAGTTGCTCCATGCTGGCCGCGGTCTGCTCCAGGGACGCCGCCTGCTGTTCGGTGCGGCTGGACAGATCCTGGTTGCCGGCCGCGATCTCGCTGGATCCGGCATTGATCTCGACCACGCCGTCGCGCACCGCGTGGACCGTACGCACCAGGCTGGCTTGCATGTCCTGCAGGTAGGGAATGAGTTGGCCGGCGCAGTTGCGGCCATAGGAGGCGATGGGCGTGGTCAGGTCGCCGCTGGCGATGCGGCGGAAATGGTCCTTGATCGTCTCCAGCGGTTGCCGCACGAACGTCACGACGTAGCGGTCGCCCAGCACCAGCAGCAACAGGCAGATACCCAGCACGATGCCCATGCCGATGTAGGCATGCTGGCGCTTGGCGGCGGCGTCGTCCCACAGCAGGGTTTCACGCTGCTTGGCGTAGGCCTCGTAGTCCTCGATGCTCTTGCCGAAGGCGCGGCTCGCCGTCACGACGGCGCTGGCGGCGTGCGCGCGGGCGCGCGCAATGTCACCGGCCTCCAGATGCTGGCGCTGCACCGCGATGCCGCCCGTGACCAGGGCGTCGAAGCCCGCCTGCATGGATTCCAGGAGGGCGGCCGGGGCATCCTTGCGCGCCAGCGCCACAAACGCCGTTTGCTGCCGCCGGGCTTCGTCCAGCGCGGCGTCGATGCTGCGGCCTTCTTCCGCCGCCTGGGCGGTCTGGCCTGCGCTTGCATATTCCAGCTGGCGCGACAGCCGCAGCCGCGCGCGCATGACCTGATCGTTGACCCGGGACAGGGCGGAGACTTCGTGCAGGAGATCGTTGCTGGCAGCGAGCGCTTCGCCTGCGCTGTGCAGGCCGTTGACGCTGATGGCCGACAGGCCGGTGAGCAAGGCGCTGATCATGAGCAGGGTGCACAGGATCATGCGGCGGATGGTGATGTCTTTGAAGAACTGTGTCATGCGAGTCGTATCCCCGATACAGCGAGTGCTGCATCGACAACAACGACCCGGCTTCGGCGATATTTAGTCGCTGTTTCACAACTTACGAATATATCGGCTCGATCGCAGAATATATCGAAAAATCACGCAACAATGTTGCTTGTTAGCGTTTTCACGCGTTGAAACGCAAGCGGGAAAAGCTGGCGATGCAGGCCAGCCCGGCGCACAAGCCGCCCAGCCACAAGGCGGCGATTGCGCCATGCGTCGAGGACACGTGGAAGCACGCGGCCACCAGCGCCGCGCCGCTGGCCTGGCCCAACAGGCGTACGGTGCCGATCATGCCGCTGGCGCCACCGGCCCGCGACGCGGGCGCCGACGTCATGATGGCGCGCAGGTTGGGCGATTGGAAAAAGCCAAATCCCGCGCCGCAGATGGCCATGCGCCACGAGATGTCCCAGACCGACGGCGCGGCGGGCATCAGGGCCAGCAGCACCAGTCCCAATGCCAGTAGCGCCAGACCGATGCCGCCGAGGATGCCGGCCGGATAGTGGTCGGACATGCGCCCGGCGATGGGCGCCATGATGGCCACCACGACCGGCCAGGGCGTGATCAGGAAACCCGTGTGCACCTGGCTGTAGCCCAGCACGGACTGGAACAGGAAGGGCAGCGACACGAACGCCAGCGCCTGCGCCGCGAAAGCGCAGACCGCCGTGGCCGCCGACAGTGCGAACAAGGGACGGCGCAGCAGGTCCACGGCCAGGATCGGCGCGGGGTGGCCGGCCTGGCGGCGCATCAGCAGCCACAGGCTGGCGATGGCGCCGCCCCACTCCAGCGTGACGCGCGGCCAGGGCGCGCCGTGCGCCAGTTCATTGGACCCCAGCACGAACAGGCCCAGCGTCAGCGCGCACAGCAAGGCGGCGATGCCGTCGAAACCGTGCGGGGCGCGCGCCGTCTCGGGCAGGCCGCGCAGGGCCAGCACCGCGGCCACGATGCCGATGGGCACGTTGATCAGGAACAACCAGTGCCAGGACCCCAGCAGCAGGATGGCGGACGCCGCCGTGGGGCCGGCCGCAAACGACAGGCCGACCACCATCGCGTTCAGGCCCAGCCCGCGGCCCAGCATGTGCGAGGGATAGATGAAGCGCAGCAGCGCCCCGTTCACGCTCATCACGCCGGCCGCGCCCAGGCCTTGCAGGATCCGCGCCACCACCAGCGCGGGCAGCGACGGCGCCAGGCCACAGGCAAGCGACGACACGACGAACATCACCAGCCCTACGATGTAGACGCGCCGGTGGCCCAGGATCTCGCCGAGCGCGGCCGCGGGCAGCAGTCCCGCCACCATGGCCAGCTGATAGCCGCTGATGACCCAGATCGACCCCGCGTCGCTGGCCTGCAGATCGCGCGCGATGGTGGGCAACGCGGTGTTGGCGATGGCCGTGTCCAGGCTGGCCATGCAGACCGCCAGCATCACGGCCAGCAGCGCGCCAAGGCGTTCGGAAGCAGGCAAGCCGGCACCAGCCGGATAGACGGTATTGCGGGAGAACGAGAGCATGGGGCGTCGGCGGGCGAGGCGTCCGGGCGGAGCGTCCGGAATCAGGAGGACTGATTCTAATGCCGCATCGGGATTCAACGCTTCGTCAGCCTGGGCGAGATGCGCCAGTGGCGTTTCGCCGATGCGCAATCAAAAATTCCATAATGAGACCGCTCGGTCACATCGAATAATGGGCGTGATTATCCGACGCATTAATTGACGGTAATTAATTCGCATCGAATCGTGTCACTAATTGAAACTAGCAAAATAGCGTAAATACAACGACTTGTACGACGGTAGTCCGCCCCTGCTGTAGAGAGAGCGGGGTACTGAAAATCAGGCCGGGAGCGGGCAGATTATTAAGATTTCGTAATAATAAAAATGAATAGATGAAACTATTTGGTGCCTGATCGATTTATTCGACGTACGATTATTCCAATCAGATTCGGCGGTGCAACTCGTTCGATGGAGGGTTTCACGATGAAACGCTTGTCCTTGCATGCAGCGGTCTTGTCATTGATTTGCGCCAGCGCCGCGCCGGGGCTGGCAGCGGCGCAAGCCGGCCCCACGGCGAATTTCAACGTCACCCTCACCATCACCGCGAACTGCGTGATCGCTGCCAATAATCTGGCATTCGGCAGTCACGGCGTATTGGCCACTGCGGTTACCGGCAATACCACCCTGAATGTCACGTGCAGCAACACCACGCCCTATACCGTCGGACTGAGCGCCGGCACTGGGACGGGGTCGACAGGGACGACGCGGTTCATGAGCGGCACCGGCAGCAATACCCAGACGGTGGCTTATCAGCTGTACCAGCCCGGCAGCCAGACGGTGGTCTGGGGCGACGCCCAAGTGGCCGATCGCGTCAGCGGGGTCGGCAATGGCTCGGCGCAGCCTTTGGTGGTCAATGGGGCCGTGCCCGTCCAGACGACGCCGGCGCCCGATAATTACTCTTCCACGGTCACTGCCACGGTCTATTTCTAGGGCGTGCGAATGCAAGCACTCCTTGCGGCCATATTGGCGTTGTGCATCACCGGGTGGACCGGCCTGGCCTTCGGGGCGGCGCTGCAAATATCGCCGGTATTGGTGGAGATGGCGCCGCAACAGCCAGCCAGCGGCATTATGTTGCGCAATCCCGGCAATACACCCATTTATGGGCAAGTCCGCATCTATCGCTGGGAACAGGCGGATGGCGATGATGTCCTGACCGCTACCGAAGAAGTCCAGGCCAGCCCGCCGATTATCCAGGTTGCGCCGGGCGGCGAACAATTGGTGCGGCTGGTCCGGGCGTCCCGCGAACTCGCTCCGGTCGAGCGCAGTTACCGTCTGATCATCGACGAGATTCCCGACCCGGCCTCGCCAGGCGTCAACGGAGTGGTGTTGCGGCTGCGCTATTCCGTGCCCGTCTTCGTCGCGGGGGCTGCTCCCTCTCCGGCGCCCGATCTGGCGTGGCAGGTGCAGCGGGCGGGCGACGCCTGGGTGCTGCGCCTGTCAAACACCGGGACACGTTACGCGCAGGTCGCGGCGCTGCAGATTCTGAATGCCGCGGGCAGGCCCGTGGCGAATGTCGATGGATTATTGGGATACGCGTTGGCACAGCGCGCGCGCGAATGGCGCATCCCCGCAAAACAAAAGGCACCGGCAGCGGTGCGGATCAAAGCCCTGATCAACGGTGACCTCGTTACCGTATCCCCACGCGTTGATTGATCGCGTGCCGGCCGCCTTCGTGCGGACCGGCGAGCAAGAGGAAGGCAGGCCATGGCAGTGCGCGCTTCCCGTGTTCGCGGGCGACGCGTCTGGTGCTTCGCACTGTGTTTGCTGGGTGCGCAGGCCCAGGCGGTGAACCCGCCCGACCTATTGTTGACCTTCGGCAATCTTGCCGAGCGCGACGTGTTCCTGGAGGTGAGTATCAACGGCGTCAATACTTCGCAGCTGCTGCGTTTCCGGGATGCGCAGGGCCGTTTGTCCGTCAGCGGCAGCGCCTTGCGGTCGGTAGGGGTCGACCTGTCCCGAATCGACATCCCGGATACGGGCGAGATCGCATTGGACCGGGTCGCCGGCCTGCGGTATGCCTACAATCCGGCGGCCCAGTCCGTGGATATCGTGTTGCCCGATGCCTTGCGCCTGCCCTATGAACTGGGCGCGCAGGGGGCGACGAAGACGCCGATGGCCACGGCCGGGCGTGGTTTGCTGCTGAACTACGACGCCTATACGCAGACCGATTCGCGCTACCGGGTGGCGCTCTTCACCGAGCAGCGCTACTTCGACCGGTTTGGCACGTTCAGCAACACCGGCACGTCGTATCTGGGCGGCGCCGGCGACCGCTACGTGCGCTACGACACGTATTGGGCGCGATCCGACCAGGAGACGATGCGGACCCTGCGCTTGGGCGACACCATCACCTCGTCCTTGAACTGGTCGCGTTCCGTGCGTGTGGCGGGCATCCAGTGGGGCAGGAACTTTGCGTTGCGTCCGGACCTGGTCACGTTTCCGGTGTCCACGCTGAGCGCCTCGTCCGTCGTGCCGTCCTCCGTGGCGCTGTACGTCAATGGCGTGCAGCAGTATTCCGGCAATGTGCCGCCGGGGCCGTTCGTGGTGAACCAGGTCCCGGGCATTACCGGTGCGGGCCAGGCCACGCTGGTCACGCGCGACGCGCTGGGGCGCACGGTCAGCACGTCGGTGCCGCTGTATATCGATACGCGCATGCTGGCTGCCGGGCTGTCCAGCTATTCCGTGGAGGCGGGATTCGTGCGCCGTCTGTTCAGCGTGCGCTCTTTCGACTACGACAACCAGCCGGTGATGGCGGCATCGGGGCGCTACGGTTATAGCGACACCCTGACGTGGGAGGGGCATGGCGAAGCCACGGCAGGCCTGTACAACATCGGCGCCGGCGCCCTGGTGAAGTTGGGTCAGGCTGGGGTGGTCAGCGGGTCCCTGGCGGGCAGCGCGGGCCGCTATGACGGCGGGCAGGTCGGCCTGGGCTACCAATACGTGCAGCCCGCATTCAGCGTGGATGCGCAAGCCACGCGCGTGCTGGGCGACTACGGTGACCTGGGATCGCGCGAAGACGCGCCCGTGCCCCGCCAGACCGAACGGGTGACCGTGTCCGTGCCGCTGACGGCGTCGCAAAGCGTGGCGTTCAGCTATATCGGCTACCGCATGCCGCATGTGCCGGCAGCCAAGTTGGGGTCGGCGTCCTACACCGTCAACCTGCACAGCCGGGTGGTCATGACGCTGAGCGCCTACAACGATTTCACTCAATCCGATTCGCGCGGAGTCTATCTGGGCTTGTCCTTCATGCTGGGCGACCGGACGCAGGCCACCGCCTCGGCCAGCAGGCAAGGCGGTCAGGATGCGTACAGCCTCGGTGCGCAAAGCAGCGTGGCGTACGAGGGAGGCTGGGGCTGGGCGGTGCAGAACGGACGGTCGGGCGGCATGCAATACAACCAGGGGCAGGCGCAGTACCTCGGCCGGTACGGCCTGCTGGCCGGCATCGTGCAGGAATACGGCGGCAAGACGATGGCCGCGGCGCAAGCGTCGGGATCAATCGCGCTGATGGACGGCACGGTGCTGCCCTCGCGCCGCATCAATGACAGTTTCGCGCTGGTGTCCACGGACGGCGCGCCCGATGTGGCGGTGCTGCACGAAAACCGCAAGCTGGGCCGGACCAACGGCAGCGGTTATCTGCTGGTGCCGGATCTGAATTCCTACCAGTCGAACCGCATCGCGATCGATCCTGAAGACCTGCCCGTGGACGTGAAGTTGGACACCACCAAGGTGGTCGTCGTGCCACAGGCGGGGGCTGGCGTGCTGGCGAAGTTCCAGGTCGAGCAATACGCGGCGGCTTCGGTCATCCTGACAATGCCGGAAGGCGGGTTCGTGCCCGTGGGGGCGGAAGTGGCGCACGCCGAAAGCGGCAAGCACTCTGTCGTGGGCTACGACGGACTGACGTTCGTCGAGGACTTGCAGCCGCGCAATCACCTGCGGATAAAGGGGGCGGGCGTTTCCTGCGCGGTGGCGTTTGACTATGCGCATGCGGCCAACCGGCCCATGCCCACCTTGGGGCCCTTCCCCTGTCTGCCGCCTGGCGCGGGGGGGCCATGAGGACGCGTCTTATCCGGCCGGCGCTGCAGGCGCTGACGGCCCTGTCGTTGGGATATGCCGGCGCGTCCGAGGCCAGTTCCTGCGCGCTGGGCGCCGCCACCACCTACACGGTGAACTTCGGCACCGTCAATCCGCTGCTGCCTGCCGACACTTTCAGCGATGGCGGGCAAATCGCGGTGACTTGCACTTTCACCCTGCTCGGCCTTTTCGCGCGGGTGTGCTTCAACCTGGGCCAGGGCGGCACCAGCACCTCGATCAACCCGCGCACCTTGGGCGCCGGCACGAACCGGATGAACTACAACCTGTACACGGACGCGGCGCATTCCCAGGTGTGGGGCACGTCCACCAGTTCGGGCCCTACCTCCGTGCTGCTGACCGGGCCGCTCGTCGTCGGCGGGGGGCCGGTGTCCACGACCTTCAGGTTCTACGGAAAGTTGCCGGGTAACCAGCCGTTGGTCTCGACGGTAAACAACGCCAACACTCAATACTCGGAAAACTATGCGACCACCGCGACGGTGGATGTGGTGTTCGGCCTGGGCGGGTTGGCAAACTGCCCGGTGACGCCGACGCAACGGATCCTTGTCCCGCTTACCGTGACGGCACTGGTGCAGAAGAATTGCACGATCAACGCCACGGATCTGATGTTCCCGCCCCGGGGCGTCTTGAACGCCGCGACGACGGGTACCAGCACGATCACCGTCAAATGCACCAACAACAATGCGTTCTCGGTGGCCTTGAACGGAGGCGCCGTCGCCAACAATGTGCTGGCCCGCAAAATGAAGCACTCGACCGCCGCCGATACCGTGGGCTATCAGCTCTATCAGGACGGCAGCTACGCCACCATTTGGGGCGACGCCTCGGGCGGCAGCCCGCGCACGGGCACGGGCACTGGCTCCAATCAGACGTTCACGGTGTATGGGCGCGTGCCGGCACAGGCGACGCCGCGGCCGGGGGACTACAAGGACGTCGTCACCGCCACCATCACTTTCTGAGGCTTGCCTAACGTCTGGTGCGGTCCCGCAGCATGGCCGCCAGTTCCGCATAGCAGCGCTGCACGGCCGCGCGTGCCTGCGTTTCGGGGGCGCGGGTCATCAGGCAGATGCGGCGCGTCATTTGCGGGCGTTGCACGGGCACGATGGCCAGGCCGTCGCCGCGCTGGCCCTGGGTGTACAAGCGCGAGATCAATCCCACCCGCAGCCCGGCGCGCACCAGGCTGTAGAGCGTATCGGTGTAGTTCAGCGTGTCGGTCGCGGCCAAATCCGCGCCCTGCTGGCGCAGCGTGGACACGATCATCTCGTAGGTGCTGCCGCGCGACAGCACGGCCAGGGGTTCGTGCTTCAGGTCCTGCCACGTGACCGCGGCGCGGCGCGACAGCCGGTGCGTGTCGGCCAGCACCGCGACCAGTTCGTCTTCGGCTACGAAGGTGGCGGCCACGCCGGGCGCCAGGCCGAAATCCAGCCCCAGGCCGATGTCCAGTTCGCCGTTGTTCAAGGCGGCCATCAGTTCGTCGTTCAGGTGGTCGCTCAAGACCAGCACCGTCTCGGGATGGCGCAAGCGCCATTGCGCCACGGCGGGCGCCAGCAGGTGCATGGTGGACGGGATGCAGCCGATGCGCACCGTGGCGGCCTGCGTATCCAGCAGGCGCTGCAGGTCGTCCGCGCCCTGGGTGTAGGTATTGAGCAGCCATTCGATCTGGGCGCGGGCGGCAAGCCCCGCGGGGGTCAGGCGCACGTGGTGGGTGCTGCGCTCGAACAACGCCACGCCCATCAGCGTTTCCAGTTCACGGATGGCGGATGACAGCGCGGGCTGGCTCAGCGACAGCGCCTGGGCGGCGCGGCTGAAGCTGGCATGGCGCGCCACTTCCTTGAAACCGCGCAACTGGCGCAAGGTGGGCTGGCGCGGCGGCGTGGCCGGGCGGTCCGGCTCGGGGCGCTTGGTCATAGATTTACCTGATGAATCTATAAAAATATACCATTTCAGTTATTACCCGGAGCTGGGTAGGATGGCGCCGTCGCCCTCCTGCGCGCCCCTGCCTGGGCGCGTGTATCCGCCCTGATCGCCCCTCACCATGTTCAAACGCCTGTTCCTGTCCGTGTCCGCGCTGGCGGCCGCGCTGTGCATCGCCCCTGCCGCCTGTGCCCAAACGCCTTGGCCGGGCGCGAAGCCGCTGACCCTGATCGTGCCGTTCAGCCCGGGCGGCAACGTGGACACCACGGCGCGTTTGGTAGCGCAGAAGCTGTCCGAACGGTTGAACCAATCGATCATCGTGGACAACGTGGCGGGCGCAGGCGGCGTGCTGGGCGTGGCCCGCGCCACCCATGCCGCGCCCGACGGCTATACGCTGGTGATGGGCTTTGACGGCCCCATCAGCGTGGCCCGCCTGATCAATTCGGCCGTGAAGTACGACGCCGAGAAGGACCTGACGCCGGTGGCCCTGGTGACGACCGCGCCGGTCGTGCTGCTGGCCCGTCCTGGCCTGCCGGTGAACAACATGGATGAGCTGATCGCGCTGGCCCGCGCCAAGCCGGACACGCTGACGTATGCGTCCTCGGGCGTCGGCACGGTGCTGCACCTGTCGATGGAAGTAATGCAGGACCAGGCCAAGGTGAAACTGGTCCACGTGCCTTATCGGGGCGGCGCGCAGATCACCAACGACGTGATGGGCGGCCAGGTGGACCTGGGGCTGCTGGTCACCACCAGCGCCACGCCGCTGGTGCAGCAGAACAAGCTGCGCGCGCTGGGCGTGACCTCCGCAGAGCGCGTCGCCACCTTGCCGGGCGTGCAGGCCTTTGCCGAAACCGCCGAGCTCAAAGGGTTTGAACTGAACACCTGGATGGGCGTGTTTGCGCCGACTGGCACGGATCCGCAAGTGGTGCGGCAGCTGAACCAGGCCTTGAATGCCGTGCTGAAGCTGGACGACGTGCAAAAGCGCCTGGCCGAAGGCGGGGCTATCGCGGGCGAAGGCACGCCGGAAGATTTCGCCGCCTTCCTGAAGAAGGAAAAGGCCGTGTACGCGCACATCGTGAAAAGCGCCAACATCCAGCAGGAATAAGGCTGCTGACCTCAAGGATGCCCAACGACATGAACGCTTTCGCGCTTGGTCCCGTGCTGCCTGAAATCCAGGCCATTCAGCAAGAGATGGTGGCGCTGCGCCATCAGATCCATGCGCAACCCGAACTGGCCTACCAGGAAGTCGCCACCGGCGACCTCGTGGCCGAACGCCTGGCCGCCTGGGGCTACGAGGTGCACCGCGGCCTGGGCGTGACCGGCGTGGTCGGCACCTTGCGCCGCGGGACGGGCGCGCGCCGGCTGGGGCTGCGTGCCGACATGGACGCCCTGCCCATCCATGAAACCACCGGCTTGCCCTACGCCAGCCAGCACCCGGGCAAGATGCACGCCTGCGGGCACGACGGGCATACGGCCACCCTGCTGGCCGCGGCCCATGCGCTGGCGCAGCGCGGCCAGTTCGACGGCACCGTGCATCTGATCTTCCAGCCGGCCGAAGAAGGCCACGGCGGCGCGCAGAAGATGATCGCCGACGGCTTGTTCGACCGGTTCCCGTGCGACGCCGTCTACAGCTTCCATAACGAACCGGGCTATCCGGCCGGGCATTTCGGGTTCCGCGCCGGCGTCATGTACAGCTCGTCCGATACCGTGGTGCTGACGGTCAGCGGCGTGGGCGGCCATGGCGCGATGCCGCACGTGGCGGTGGACCCCATCGTGGCGGCCGCCAGCATCGTGCTGGCCCTGCAGACCATCGTGTCGCGCGAAGTGGACCCCAACGACATGGCGGTGGTGACCATCGGCGCCATTCATGGCGGCGCTGCGCCCAATGTGATCCCGAAGTCGGTGGAACTGCGCCTGACCGTGCGCGCCCGCCGCCCCGAAACGCGCGCCCTGCTGCGTGAACGCATCACCGCCATCGCCACGGCGCAGGCCGCCGTGCACCGCGCCACCGTCCAGGTCGACTACCGGTGGCGCTACCCGCCGGTCGTCAACGACCGCGGCGCGACGCAATTCGCGGCCGCCGTCGCGCAGGACTGGCTGGGCGCGGAACGGGTGATCCCCGACCTGCAGCCATTGCAGGCCAGCGACGACTTCGCCTTCATGTTGGAAGCCGTGCCGGGCAGCTACTTCATCGTCGGTAATGGCGAGGGCGAAGGGGGCTGCATGGTGCACAACCCCGACTACGATTTCAACGACGACATCCTGCCGGTCACGGCCAGCTACTGGGTGAAACTGGCCGAGCGCTTTCTGGCCGCCGATACCCCTGCGTTTTGAATGCCGCTTCAGGCTCCGTATGACTGCTTCCCCTGTATCCCCCGCCACTCACGAATCAGCCTTCGACGCCACCACTGGCTACTGGCAAGAGATCGTCAGCGCCGATGCGCTGCCCGTGCCGGTTGAACCGCCCTATTTCCGCGGCTATCCGGCACGCTTGCCGGATGGCCGCTACCTGGTGCTGCCGCTGCGCGGCGTGCCCGGGGATCCGGACCGTTGCGTGGCCTCGCTGATCGCCAACCACGCCAGCCTGGATGTAGTCGAGGCGTTGGCCGGATTCATGGCGGAGCGGGCGCGCGCCTTCCAGGCCGACGTGGTCGTGGGGCTGCCCACGCTGGGCCTGGCGTTCGCGCCGCTGGTGGCGCGCGGGCTGGGCTTCACGCGCTACGTGCCCTTCGGTTATTCCCGCAAGTACTGGTATGACGAAAACCTGTCGGTGCCGGTGCAATCGCTGACCACGCCGGAGGCCGGAAAGTTGTTGTACGTGGACCCGAATCTGGCGGACAGCCTGCGCGGCCGCCGCGTACTGGTGGTGGATGATGCCGTCAGCACCGGGCAGACGATGGTGTCTGCGCTGACATTGCTGGCGCGCTGCGGCGCCGAGGTGGCGGGCATCGTCGTGGCCATGTGCCAGGGCACGCGCTGGCGCAGCCGGCTGGTCGACGCCCAAGGCGTGCCGCTGCCAGTGGCCTGCGCGTTCGAGTCGCCGCGCCTGCGGCGGGTCGCGCACGGCTGGGCGCCCGAGCCCGGCGCTTAAGGACGCTCTGGCGCGGGTCGGGGCTTGACCGGCCAGAACAGCGTGGCCGGACGCTGCCAGATTCGCTGGCGCACGCCCGCCGACAGCGAATCGCGGTCGCCGCGGCGCAGGTTGCGCGAGCGCAGCGCCACATTGAACGCCAGCGCGAAGCTCACGCCCACGTTCAGCAGCCCCGTTATCGCGGTGCCGGCCACGGCCATCCAGAACGCTTGCGTGTGCACGACTTCCCATCCCAGCGTGCCCAGCGCCGTGCCGATCTGGCCGGCGCTGAGCGTCACGTGGCGCACTTCCACATGCGGGCCGAAGAAGCTGACGATGGCCGGGCCCAGGCCCAGCATCAGGCCCAGCGACACGTTGCCCGCGATGCCCGAGATATTGCGCTGCCAGAAGCCGGCCCAGCGCACTGCGCCGCGCTCGCCCAGCAGGTGCCGGGCGCGCCGGTTGTAAGCCATCACGTCGTGCACGCGGTGCAGCGCGAACCAGTTGTCGGCCCAGCCGGCGATCAGGCTGGACAGCCATAGCAACACGCCGGTGGCTGCGGCGTAGATGGGAGTGGGCCCCCAGACCGAGAACGAGGCCAGTGTTTCCTGCGCCTTGTCCGCGCTGATCAGCGGCCGGTCCAGGCCGTTCAGGGCGATCCATTGCACGGCCCACGCCAAGGGGAAGACCACCGCCAGATTGCCCAGGATGGCCGCCGCGTTGGAACGGATCATGGCCAGCGTGTCGTCCAGGAAGGCTTCGCGGCCTTGCGGTGTATAGGCGTCGTCCAGCCGATGAGCCAGCGCCGGCCCCGTCATGGCCGGTTGCTTGGTGGCCAGGGTGAAGTGTGCGAAGTGGATCACGAGGAAGCCGCCAGCGTAGTTCAGCGACGCCAGCAGCCCTTCGATGAACTTGTCCAGGTGCAGCGAGACGATGAAGAATTTCAGGTAGACGGTGAACACCATGATGAAGCCGCCACCCAGCGACGCCTTGAGCATCGTCAGGTATTCCGCGGCGTCGCGCGCGATGTAGTGTTCGCCGGTTTCAGCGGTGCGTTCCATCACCCGGCGCGCCAGCTGCGCGAACGACGAGGCCGCCAGGTGCCGGATGCTGCTGCGGGCCTGGGTGGAGCGGATCAGTTCGGCCGTCAGGTGCACGTACTTGTGGCGCTGCGTGGGGTCCACCCAGACGCTCAGCAGCAGTTCGATGCGGGCCAGGCGCAGCTTCATGCGTTCGATCTGGAACACGACTTCAACCGATACGCCGTTCTTCTCCAGTTCGTCGTAGACGCCTTGAGTGGCGGCGCGACAGCCGTCCAGCAGGGCGCGGAACATGTTCAGGCGGCGGCCGAAGACCTCGCGCGGCGTGTCGGGCCCGCTGTCGCACAGTTCGGCCGCGGCGCCGGCCAGCGCGAAGAAGGGCGAGTCCTCTACGCGGCCCGGCAGGCGCGACCGGATGTCCTGGGCGAGTCCCGTCGCGCGCACCTGGCTGACCAGCACCTGGATGCTGCTGGTCAGCGCCGCTTCCAGTCGCGGCGCGGGCGGTTCGGGGGCGGTGGGGTCCAGGCGTGCCAGGCCGTCGCCCTGGCGGTACAGCGCGCGCATGCGGGCCAGGGTGTCGTCGTCCAGCGATTCGATCCACTGTGCGTCGCCAGCCCGGCGGAAGATCAGCGAGAACAGGCCGAACATGTCGCTGCGGTTGGGCGGAGGCGGCAATAGCCGGGCCTGCGCGCGGTCCCAGAATTCGCCCCAGAAGCCGGGGTGCGAGGCCACGCCGGTGTCGCACAGCAGCGAGGTGGGATCGTTGTCCGCCACCAGCGAACGCAGCGTGGCGGCGACGGGCGCCGCGCGGTCAGGGTTGTTTTCCAGCACCTGCAGCAGGTAGCGCAGGCGGGCGTGCTGCGGATGGCGGACGGCGTCTGCGTCGGGGACGGGCGTGCCGGGTGCGGTGGATGTGACGGGCGTGGCGGGCGTGGCGGGCCGGCCGGGGCGGTCCAGCCATCGGCTCAGGTCCACCATCCACAGGTTGCGCTCGGCTAGCGGGGCATCGGGATCGGCGCTCGCCAGGATGACGTCCAGCTGCGGGCCGCCATGCCGCGAGGCCCGCCACTTGCGCCAAAGAGAGGTAAGCATGGGCGGGCCTCGCGGGTCACAGGGATTCGGGGTCTCGGCGCAGGGAGAAGCCTTGCGCTTCGTTCATGGCCAGGTAGCTGACGTTGCGCGACACCACCGGCGGCTTGTCGCCGCTGTGCAGGGCGCGCACTTCGTCCAGCACCATCTTGTCGGCCAGCGTCATGCGGTCGATCATGCGCAGGTACTGCATCCAGCTTTCCACCAGGAACACTTCGCGCCATACGCCTTCGCGTTCCAGGTCGCGGAACAGCTGCCATTGCTGCGCGCCGTTGCGCAGGCGCAGCAGCCGCAGCGGATGCGCGGCGCTGATCAGCGCCGACAGCTTGTCGCGTTCAATCAGGTATTCCACGGCTACCAGCACCGAGCCGTGCTGGGTGTTGAAACCGGCGGCGGCCATCGCGGGTTCAGTGCTGTCCACGCGCGCGAGCGATTGGGTGTCCACATGTTCGGGCAGGCGCGACCGGTACAAGAGGGCGACGGTGATGCCCAGCATGATGCCCGCGGTGCTGAGTGCGCCGGACACGCCCATGGTGCCGGCGAAGTGGCCCCACATGAACGAACCGGCCGCCAGGCCGCCGAAGATGGCGGTCTGGTACAGCGCCAGCGCGCGCGCCTTGACCCAGTCGGGCACCAGCATCTGGACGGTGGTGTTGTAGGTGGCCAGCACGCCGATCCAGCAACTACCGGATATCAGCAGCGCCGGAAACGCGACCCACAGAGTGCTGGTCAGGCCCAGCGCCAGCAGGCAGGCGGCCAGCAGCGCAGCGGCCACGGTGACCAGCCCACCCGCGCCCAAGGCGGCCTGCACGCGGCGCACGAAGGCGCTGCCCAGGATTGCGCCGACCCCCAGCGCGCCCAGCATGTAGCCGTACAGCAGGGCGCTGCCTTCCTCCTGCTCGTGGGCCAGCAGCGGCAACAGCGCCCACAAGGCGCTGGCCGACAGGCCGAAGGCGAACGAGCGCAGCATGACGACGCGCGTCACGGTGGAATGCTGGGTGTAGCGCAACGCGGCGACGACGCCTTCGAACAGGCCTTCGGGCGGCAGGCGACGCTCGGGCAGGTCGCGCTGCCAGCGCCAGATCGCCCATATCAGCCCGCCATAGCAGAAGCAGTTCAGCAGGAAGACCCAGGGCGCGCCCATGGCGCCCAGCAGCAGGCCGCCGATGGCGGGGCCGACGGCGCGGGCGACGTTGTAGTTGACGCTGTTGAGCAGGACGGCGCTGCCGACGTGGGCGCGCGGAACCTGTTCGCCGACGGCGGCCTGCCAGGCGGGGGTGACGATCGCGCTGCCGATGGCGATGCAGAAGACGGAGGCGATCAGCGTGATCGGGTGCAGCAGGCCGGCGAACGCCAGGATGGTGATGAAGACGCCGCCGGTCAGTTCCAGCAGCATGCCGGCCAGCATGACTTTGCGCCGGTCATAGTTGTCGGCAAGCACCCCGGTCAGGATGGACAGGGCCACCAGCGGGAAGGCCGCGGCCACCTGGATCATGGCGACCATCAGGGGGCTGCTCTGTTCGGTGGTGATGATCCAGGCGGCGGCGACGGATTGCGCCCAGGTGCCCAGGTTGGCGAACAGGTTGGCGATCCAGATGATGCGGAACGCGGGGAAGGATAAGGGGGAAAGCGTGCTGACGGTAAGAGGGGCAGCGGGCGCGGCGGGGGCGCCGGGTGGGAGGTCGGCGGAGGGGGAGACGGGGGTGAGCATACGGAGGGCTCTGGGGCGTCTTTTTTGGGGCGCCGGGAGGGCGTTTGGGGTGGGGTAATGGTACGCCTGAATGATGGCGGGTTGTGTTGCGGGGAGTGTCTGTGTGGGGCTGGGTTTATTTGATGATTCGGGGCTGGGTATGTCTGGCGATTGCGGTTCTTGGGCCGCACGGCGTGGCGGGGGCACGGGGTGCGCGGGTCAACGATTGCGGTCCGGAGCCTTCGCTCCGGACTTGCCCCGTCGTCATCTTCGTCCAGGCCTGCGGCCTTCCCTTCAGATTCCCTCGGGCGCATCGACTCCCCGCGCACCCCGTGCCCCCGCCACGCCGCGCTGCGGTGCATCGGAATCGGGCATCGCCGGGGCGGGTGGTGTGCTTGGCATTTTGCTGTCCGGTGGCGGGGTGGGAAGGAGTGTGCAGGGACGCCAAAGTCGGCCGCGCGGGCGGCCTTTTTTGGCTTATGGGGGGGCTGGGTGGGAGGGGGTGCGCTTGCGCGCTCTTGGAGGGTGCGTGGGTTTTGCGGTGGATAAGGGTGTGGGTAAGTCGGTGGATTAGGGGTGGATAGCCGGTGGATAAGGTGGGATAACTAGGGGGGCATAACCTTTGGTGACGCATGTGTCTCGTGGGGTATCGGGTTTTCCCGTGGATTTCTAGTACCCTGCCCCGTTGCCCCGGCCGTGCTGAGTCGCGGGCGCGATGGACGTGCCTGGCGCGTCCGCCCTTTCACTCTTTGTTGTTTGTTGCCATGACCCTGACGTTCAATGGGCGCGCGTTTGCCGCCCTGCTTGCCGTGACCGCCCTGTTGGCGCTGATTGCCCTGTACGGCGCGCCCTATCCGTTCTTGCGCGGATTCGTGGGGGATGTGGTGGCTGTTGGCTGGGTGTACCTGGTGTACCGGACCTTTATCCGCGCAAGCGTCGGGGTGCTGGCGGTGGCGGCGCTGTTGACGGGGTATGCGGTGGAGTTCGGCCAGTACCTGGCGCGGCAGTACGGGTGGCAGATCGAGCAGCCGGTGCTGCGCGTGGTGCTGGGCAGCGTGCCGGACTGGTGGGATGTGGTGGCGTACACCGTGGGGTTCGCGGTGGTGCTGGTGCTGGCGTTGGCCAATGCGCACCGTGCGCGCAATGCCGCGTTGCGGGATGCCCGGGCGCGGGCGAGTCTGCGCGCCCGCCGTTAAGCGGCGGGATGTCCAGGCCGGGGCAAGCGCCCCGGCGTCTTCCGAAGGATCAGGCTTGGCAGATCGGTTCGTCGTCGTTGCGACGGACCGCGGGGGCGCTTGCGCGCAGCGGTTGCAGGCGGGCGTTGCGGAAGGGGGCGAACAGTTCGGCCCAGGACGACGGGAACAGGGGCGTGGCGTGGCGCACCGCGTCGCGGCGGGCGTAATGCGTCAGCAGTTGCTGACCGATCGGGGCGTCTCCCAGGGGGTGGCGGGTATTCATGGTATTTCCGTATTGCATTGAAAGTGTATTCATTGTACTAGGCGGACCCTGCCTCGTCCACCCTGCCCTGCGCCGGCCTTGCGCCAGGTCAAGTGCTTGATCTGAAAGGGTCTGGCCCCTTTTATGCAATGACTGATCGTGGTTCTTCGGGATTGCCCTAGCAGTTGAAAACGGTAGACGGTATACAATGTTCTTCATGGCCGGGCTAGACCAGCCTGGAATCCCCTCCCTACTGGACTGGAGCGCGTCATGGCAGAACTGATGAACCGAGATGAATTCCGTACCGCGTTGGAAAACGCGATCAAGGGCAAGAGCGCCAACGCTTCGCCCTTTTCCATCGCCTGGGCTGAAGGCAAGCTCAGCCGCGAGCACCTGTCGCGGTGGGCCGAGAACCACTATCACTATGTGGGTCCGTTCGCCGACTACCTGGGCTACCTGTATGCCCGCACGCCGGATACCTATACCGAGGCCAAGGACTTCCTGCTGGCCAACATGTATGAAGAGGAAATCGGCGGCGATCGCCATACCGATCTGCTGATCCGCTTTGCCGAAGCCTGCGGCACCACCCGCGAACGGGTCACCAACCCCGACAACATGTCGCCCACGACGCGCGCGCTGCAAAGCTGGTGTTACGCCGTGGCCATGCGCGAAGACCCCATCGTGGCGGTCGCGGGCCTGGTCGTCGGCCTGGAATCGCAGGTGCCGTCCATCTACCGCAAGCAGACGCCGACGCTGCGCGAGAAGTACGGCTTTACCGATGAAGAGGTCGAATTCTTCGACCTGCATATCGTGTCGGACGAAATCCATGGCGAACGCGGCTATCAGATCGTGCTGGAGCATGCCAACACCGTCGAGCTGCAGCAGCGCTGCCTGAAGATCTGCGAGATCGGCGCCCAGATGCGGCTGCTGTACACCACGGCGCTCTACACGGACTACGTGCAGCACGAGATCAAGCTGCCCGAACTCGGCCTGGCCGCCTGACCCCTGCCCGGCTTTTCCGGCCGCGCGCCATGGCGGGCGCGGCCGGCCCGCAGCTTCTGGATGACAGACCCATGCCTACCGTTGTATTCCATAAAGGCGGCCAGACTTTCACCGACGTGGTGAAGGACAACACCAATCTGGTGGTGCGGGCCGGCATCAAGCAGTTTCCGTATCCGCACCTGCGCTACGAATGCGGCATGGGCAAGTGCGCCAAGTGCGCGTGCCGCGTGCTGGCCGGCGCCGAGCATTTGCCGCCCGTGAACTGGAAAGAGAAAAAACAGCTGGGCGACCGCATCGACCAAGGCTATCGGCTGGCCTGCCAGTTGTGGTTGAGCAGCGACATCGAACTGCTTCAGGATATGGAGGCATAGCAGCCATGGACTCCGTATACGTCATCCTGACGACCAAGCCCGGCGTGTTTCGCACCGAAGTGGGCAAGGACGTCGACATCATCGAAACCTATGACTACGTGTTCTACGGGCGCGCGCTGGCGGTGTTTCGCATCGCCCGGCTGCATGGCGACACGCGGCTGGTGGTCACGGAAGAGACACCGCCCTATGTGGTGAACCGCGTGCCGTCCAAGTTCCTGGAGAAGTTCGCCTCGGTCGAGGCGGCCCGCAAGGAACTGGCCCACCTCACGCGCTTTGGCAGCATGGAATCCACGTTGACGCTGCGGGCCGATACCGCAGTGGCGGAGCATTGAACGACATGGTTCAGATCACTTTCATCTCGAACGGCGGCAAGGTGGCGACCGCGCCCGAGAACAGCAATCTGCTGCGCGTATCACTGAAGGAAAAGGGCGGCATCCCGTTCAAATGCGGGGGCGGCCTGTGCGGCACCTGCAAATGCCGCATCGAGGAAGGGCTTGAAAACACCGATGCGGTCAAGCCGAAAGAGCGCAAGCACCTGCGTCCCGAAGACTTCGAAGCCGGCTACCGCATGGCGTGCCAGACGTTCGTGAACGGCGACGTGAAAGTCTCGTGGGTGGTGCAGAACGGCAAGGGCGTAGTGGTGGGCGCGGCGTCCGACCCCGTCGAAGCCGCCAGCTGAGCGCGCGGGCGGCGATGCCGCCCGGCCTTTGCCGCGTCAGTCCGCCGAGGCGTGCTGCTGGGTGTCGGTATAGGCCTTGGCCGCGTTGTGCACGTGCTGGCTGGCCAGCAGTGCGGCCAGGTCGCCGTTGCCGGCGATGACGGCGTTCAGGATCTGTGAGTGCTCGTCCCAGTTCGCCTTGGCGCGGTGCATGTTGCTGGGCGCGAACAGCAGCGCCGTGCGGTCGCGCAGCGAACGCATCAGGTCGGTCAGCACCACGTTGCCGCCGATGGTGGCCAGCATTTCGTGGAACTGCGAATTCAACGCCAGGAACTTGTCCAGCTGTTCGCTGCGTGCGGCTTCCGTGCCTTCGCGCAGGAAGGCTTGCAGGCGTTCGACGGTCTTCGCGTCGCGCCGTTGCGCCGCCAGCTTGGCGTTCAGCCCTTCCAGCGTGGCGCGCACTTCCACCATGTCGTAGGCCACCGCGTCGGACAGCACCGATACGGAGGCGCCGCGGCGCGGCTCGATGGTGACGAGCCCCTCGGCCGCCAGCGCGCGCAACGCCTCGCGCACCGGGATGCGCGACACGCCCATTTCCTCGGACAGCCGGCCCTCGACCAGGCGGTCGCCCGGCGTGAACTCGCCGCTGAGGATGCGTTCGCGCAGCTTGTCGCGGATGACGGCGAACAACTGCGGATGCTGCTCGCCGATCTTCAGCGGAGCGGAAGACTGCGTCTCTACGGCTTGCGGGCTGACGGGCGAAGTGGTCATGGCGAGCATGTATGGATTAATGGATACAGTCTCCATTGTATTACCGGGTGTAGCCGCGTGCCGTTGCGAAGGCGCCGCATCAGGCGCCCCAGAAGGCTTTGACCAGCACCCCTACCGCGCCGAGTGCGCACACCGCCAGCAATACGCTGCGCACGGCATGCGGCGGCAACAGGGTGCGCAGCCGGTTGGAGACCGCAAAACCGGCCAGCAGGAAAGGAGCAAGACTAAGCGCCAGCCCGGCGTGGTAAGCCGTATACCGGTTGGCCAGCGCGAGCATGGCCAGCGAGAAGATCGATCCCAGGAACAGCACCACGCCCAGGGTGGCGCGCAGGCGCGGCGGCGCGGTGTGCTGCAGCACGATGGCGATGGGTGGCGCGCCGACGGACGTCATCGTGCCCATGATGCCGGAAGCCACGCCGGCGCCCGACACGCGGCCGGGCGTGGCGGTAAAGCGCAGGCCCGCCACGCTGAGCGCGACGGCCGCCAGGATCAGGCAGGCGAACAGCACGCCCAGCGCCTGCGGCGCAAAGCGCGCCATGGCGTAGATGGCGATCAGCGTGCCCACCACGCGGCCGGCCAGCGCGTACGACACGGCAGACCAGTCGATGAAGGCGCGCTCGCGCAGCGCGGTCAACAGCGAGATGAAGCCGCCCAGCGTCAGCAGCGGCCCGGGCGCCAACTGAGGGAAGAACATGGCGGCCACGGGCGCGGCGAACATCGCGAAGCCGATGCCCCCCACCCCTTGTGCCAGCGCGGCGCCGAACACCACCAGCGCCATGGCGGCGTAGTGCCAGAGATCCGGAAACGGCAGGGTGGGCAGCATGGGGGGTATGTAGCCTTATATGTATACGATAGTCAATCCGTGACAATCGGTGGTTCTGGTGAAATCAGGAAATTCAAGGGTAAACCCCTGATTTTTCGCCGTTATTCATGGGTTTTTCAGAATTATCGGTTTCCCTAGGCGGTGCATATTTCGATTGGTATGGCTCACAACGAAATATAGTATACCGATTGTGGCGACCTAACAGCCACGTCACAAGGGGAATCGCGCATGCAATCCGACGTCGTGCTCAACGCTGCTCACTGGATGTACCTGCTCAGCGTGGCCGCCATCATCCTGACGATGATCTTGCGGGCCAACGTGGTGGTGCCATCGGTAATCGGCACTTTCCTCGTGGTGCTGGCCATCACGGGCAACCCGATCAGCGCGCTGATCGGCATTTTTTCGGCCAGCTTCGTGGCAGCCAAAGAGCTGTTCAACATCTTCCTGGTCATCACCTTCATGACTGCCCTGCTCAACGCCTTGAAGACCTTGCAGGCGGACGTGCGGATGGTGCAGCCGTTCCGTCGGGTGATGCGCGGCGGGCATTCCTCGTTCGTGATCATCGCCCTCTGTACCTATGTCATTTCGCTGTTCTTCTGGCCCACGCCGGCTGTGCCGCTGGTGTCGGCCATCCTGCTGCCCGCGGCCATCGCTGCCGGGCTGCCGCCGCTGGCCGGCGCCATGGCGATCGCCATCGCTGGCCAGGGCATGGCGCTGTCGTCGGACTATGTGATCGGCGTGGCGCCCAGCATCAGCGCCAAGGCGGCGGGCGCGGCGGTCAGCGCGGCCGTGGTGGCCGACCGCGCGCTGGTGCTGTCGCTGATCACCGGCGCCGTGGCGCTGGTGGTGGCCTACCTGCTGATCCGCAAGCACATCGTGCCCGCGAGCCCCGCGTTGCTGGATGCGTGGCAGGCCCGCGCCCAGGACGGCAGCCTGGCGCGCATCGAACAATCGGGCTCGTTCGACAAGGCGGAACTGGCGCGCGGCACCATGGGCGCGGACCCGGCGCTGCCTCAAGGCCCCGTGCTGGACGACGAAGAACGCCGCCGCGTGCGCTGGTCCAAGACGTTTGCCGTGGTGACGCCCCTGGCGTTCCTGGCCGTGATCGCCGTGATGGTGGTGCCACGCCTGTTCCCGTCGTTGCCCGCCCTGCGTGGCGGCGACGCCGCGGCGCTGGTCGGGGGCGTGGCCTTCGTGGTGATGATGCTGGTGACGCTGGCCGCCGAAGGCCCGCGCAAGATGCTGGACGTGTGCCCCGAGCACGTGACGGACGGCTTCGTCTTCGCTTTCAAAGCCATGGGTTCGGTGCTGCCGATCGCCGGCTTCTTCTTCGTGGGCGCCAATGAAACCGCCGCGCAGATCCTGGGCGTGCCCCAGGCGCAGGCGCCCGGCCTGCTGTTCGAAGTGATCTCCGCCGGCCAGCACCTGATTCCCGAAAACCATTTCCTGGTGGCGTTCGGCGTGCTGCTGGTGGGCATGATCACCGGCATCGACGGTTCGGGCTTTGCCGGACTGCCGCTGACCGGCACGCTCTCCGGCGCCCTGGGCCCGGTGGTGGGCGTGGACCCGGCGACCTTGGCCGCCGTGGGCCAGATGGGCGCAGTCTGGACCGGGGGGGGCACCCTGATCGCGTGGTCGTCGCTCATTGCGGTGGCGGGGTTTGCCCGGGTGAACGTGCTGTCGCTGGTGCGCGCGCTGCTGCTGCCCGTGCTGCTGGCGCTCTTCGTCTCCACCATCTGCGCCGTATTGATCTGGAGTTGATCCCCGGATGGGTCCGGACCCTGTGGAAGGGGCCCTGCGGGGCCCCTTTTCACGCCGAAAGCCTGGGGTTTCCACGTATCGTCACGAAGTGATTAAAGTATACAATGTTCAGAAGCTATCTAAGACGACCGATTTCCGGCCATTCCCGTACAGGTAAAGGACGCGCACCCGTGGACGATCTCTCGCAGCAAGCATTCATGAATCACATCGGCGGCGCCTGGGTGCCCAGCGCCACCGGCCGGACTGCCCCCAACCTCAACCCGGCAGATACGTCCGACGTGGTGGGGCTTTTCCCGGTGTCGGACGCCGAAGACGCCCGGCGCGCGGTAGAGGCGGCCGATGCCGCGTTTGCCGCCTGGCGCGACACGCCGATCTCCAAGCGGGCCGCCGTCCTCTTTCGCGCCGCCCAATACCTGGAAGACCACGCCGACGCCTTCGCGCGCGAACTGACCCGGGAAGAGGGCAAGGGCCTGAACCTGGCGAAAGACGAAGTGCTGCGCTCGGCGCAGACGATCCGCTTCTATGCGGTGGAAGGCCAGAGCTTCACGGGCGAGACCTTCGTCAACGATGACCCCGACATGGTCGTCTACAGCCAGCGCGAACCGCTGGGGGTGGTCACGGTGATCTCGCCGTGGAACTTCCCCATTTCGATCCCGGCGCGCAAGATCGCGCCAGCGCTGATAACCGGCAACACCGTGGTGTTCAAGCCGTCGTCCGACGCGCCGCTGTCTGGCTACCGGCTGACCGAGGCGTTCGTGCAGGCGGGGCTGCCTGCGGGGGTGCTGAACCTGGTGGTCGGCCCCGCCGCCGCCGTTGGGCCCGCCATCACCACCGCGCGCGCGGTGCGCGCGATCTCCTTTACTGGCTCTACCGCGGCAGGCGAGCAGATCCACCGCGGCGCGGGCTTGACCACCCGCACGCAGATGGAGCTGGGCGGCAAGAATCCGCTGATCGTGCTGGCCGATGCCGACCTGGACCGCGCCGTGGATCTGGCCGTGAAGGGCGGTTTTTCGCTCAGCGGCCAGGCCTGCACGGGCACCAGCCGCGTGCTGGTGGACGCGAAGGTGCGCCAGGCGTTCACCGACAAGCTGGTGGCGCGGGTCAAGACGCTTACGCTCGGCAACGGGCTGGACGGCAACTTCGACCTGGGTCCGCTAGCCACGCGCAAGCAGCTGGACAACGTGCTGAGCTACGTGGCGGTGGGCAAGGAAGAGGCCACCCACCTGTGCGGCGGCGACGTGCTGACCGGCCCGGGTTTCGAGCGCGGCTACTACGTCACGCCCGCGCTCTTTACTGACGTGACGCAGCAGATGCGCATCGCGCGCGAAGAGATCTTCGGCCCCGTCATCGCACTGATCGAAGTCGACGGTTATGACGACGCCATTGCCAAGGCCAATGACACCGAATACGGGCTGTCGGCCGCCATCGCCACCACGGATGCGCGCTATGCGCACCGCTTCGCCCGCGACATCCAGGCAGGCACCGTGAAGATCAACCGCACCACCACCGGCAACCTGATCAACGCGCCCTTCGGGGGGCTCAAGCACTCCAGCACCTCCACGTTCCGCGAGTCCGGCCGCGTGGGCCTGGAGTTCTACACGCAGATCAAGACCGTCTACCGCGCCGGCTAAGGCCGCGGACAACCGAAGAGGCTATCCCTATGAAACAGATTTATCGCCTGGAACTGGAAGAAGCGCGCGTCATGGTGCGGGCGGCCATCGCCAAGTCGGAAGCGATCGGCGTGCTGGAATCCATCTGCATCGTGGACGACGGCGGCTACCCCATCGCCCTGGAACGCATGGACGGCGCACGCATCACCGGCCCGCAGATCGCCTGGAACAAGGCGTTCACCGCAGCGGGGCACAAGCGATCGACCCATCTGTTCAACACCCCGCCCAATGGCCCCGCGCTGCCCGGTAACGAAGCCTTCGGCATCCAGTGGAGCTTCGAGGGAAAGTTCGCCGTGTTCGTGGGCGGCTTTCCCATCGTGGTGAACGACGAGGTGATCGGCGGTATCGGACTGAGCGGCGGCAACGGCGAACAGGACACGCAGGCAGGCGTCGCCGCGCTGGCGGCATTGGCCGAACTGCTGGAGCCGCGCGGCATGAAAGTGCTGGTGCAGGCCGACATCAAGAAATAAGCGAGGCCGGCCATGGCATACCGCGTGCACATCCTGGAAACCGGCGCCGCCTTCGAGGTGGATGCCGACGAATCGGTGCTGGAGGCCGCCGGGCGCGCAGACGTCAAGCTGCCGCACGAGTGCACCTTCGGCGGCTGCGGCACCTGCCGCATCAAGCTGGCCTCAGGCACCGTGCGCTATGAGGAATTCCCCATGGCGCTGACGCCGGAAGAGGCGGCTGAAGGCTATGCGCTGGCCTGCCAGGCGCGGCCCGAAAGCGACCTGTGCATCAGCGTGGCCAGCAGCCGGCAGGTGTTTCCCGAACCGCGCCGCCTGCCGGCCACCGTGCAGCGCATCGAAGCGGTTACCGAAGACATCGTTCATCTGACGCTGGCGCTGCCGGATGCCGGGCTGGACTTCGTGCCGGGTCAGTACATGAACGTCCTGCTGCCCGATGGCGAGACACGCAGCTTTTCCATGGCGTCGGCATCGGCTGGCCAGCAGGTGGATTTCCATGTGCGGCGCATTCCGGGCGGTCGCTATACCGACCATTGGCTGGGGCAGGCGCAAACCGGCGCGGCGCTCATGATCGAAGCGCCGCTGGGCGTATTCAGCTATCACGAAGAAGACTGGCGCCCGCTCATCATGATGGCGACCGGCACCGGCATCGCGCCGATCAAGGCGATCCTGGAATCCTTGCTGGATAAAGAGGACTGCCCGCCCGTCAGCCTGTATTGGGGCATGCGCACCGAGGAAGACCTGTATCTGAAAGACGAGATCGCCGGTTGGGCGGGGCGGCTGTACGAATTCAATTTCGTGCCCGTGCTGTCGCGCGCCGGCGCAAGCTGGCAGGGCCGGCGCGGCCATGTGCAGGACGCCGTCCTGGAAGACCACGACGACTTGTCCGAGCACGCCATCTACCTGTGCGGCGCGCCCGCCATGATCCAGCAGGCCAAGCACCTGCTGGCCGGACGCGGCGCCAGCCTGGACCACATGTACGCCGACAGCTTCACCTTCCAGCACGCGCTGGCCGCTGCGGGCTGACGCGGCGGCGCCCGGCCCGGGCCTGCGGTGGGCCCTAGCGGAACACCAGCACGGGCAGGCGCGTCTTGGCCAGCACGCGTTGCGTCTCGCTGCCCAGCAGGAACCCCGTCATGCCATGGCGCCCGTGCGAGCCCATGATGATCAGGTCGCACCCTTGGCTCTTCGCGGTTTCGACTATCGCCTCGTGCGGATGGTCGTTGACCACCACGACGATGTTGCAGGGCACCAGCGCATGGCGGGCCTCCATTTCCAGCCCGTCCAGATAGCCTTGCGCGTTCTTGCGCGCCTGGTCGGTGTGTGGCGGCTGCGTGGTGCCCAGCATCTCGGCCTGATAGACCAGCAGGTGGTCCTCCGGGATGGCGCGGATGAGGGTGATGGTGGCGCCCATTTCCTTGGCGAAAACGAGTGCGCGCTTGAAAGCCGATTCGGACAGCAGGGAGCCATCCACGGCGATGAGCAAGTGCCTGTACATGTTGCCTCTCCTTTAGGAAAAGGAATGTCGAGCAACGGCGAATTCAGTATAGGCTTGCCGTTGCCCGCAATCCAGTCCCGCATAAGGAGGAGGGGGACCCGCCCGGGCGCGCCGGCTCAGGCGCTCCGGCGTAGTGCGTCGCCACCTGGGGAAAGCCCTTGGGGCAACGCATCGATCAGGCTGCGCGTATAGGGGTGGCGCGCGTTGCGCCACAAGGTGGCGTTGGGGCCTTCTTCGACGATCCGGCCCGCATTCATCACCAGCACCCGGTCGGCCAGATAGTGGACCACCGACAGGTCGTGCGAGATGAACAGGTACGACAAGCGGAATTCGGCCTTCAGGTCCACCAGCAGGTTCAGGATCTGCGCCTGCACGGACACGTCCAGCGCCGATACGGGTTCGTCGCAGATCACCAGCGCCGGGCGCAGCACCAGTGCGCGGGCGATGCCGATGCGTTGGCGCTGCCCGCCCGAGAATTCACTGGGATAGCGCGCCAGCGCCTCGCGCGGCAGGCCCACCGCGTCCAGGATCCGGGCGATGCGCTGGCGGCGTTCCTCGCGGTCCTTCACCCGGTGGATGCGCAAGGCGGCCTCCAGGATGTCGTTGACCGTATGGCGCGGGTTCAACGACGCATAGGGATCCTGGAAGATCATCTGCACGCTCTGGCGGTAGGCCGCCAGGCGGTGCCGGTCCAACTGGGCGGTGTCTTCGCCGCGCAGCAGGATCCGGCCGGACGCCGGGGCCAGCAGGCGCACCAGCGTGCGGGACAGCGTGGATTTCCCGCAGCCGGATTCGCCGACCAGCCCCAGGGTTTCGCCGGGGGCGATCTGGAACGACACGCCGTCCACCGCGGTGCTTGCGCCATGGGCCGTCGGGTACTGCACGCGCAGGTCTTCGACTTGCAGCAAGGGCGTCGCGCCGATGGGAATGGGGTCGTTGGCGGCAACCGGCACGCGGTCAGGGGTCACAAGGCCGAACACCGGGCGTCCCGAGGCGGGGTCGAGGCGCGTGCGGATTTCAGGCAGCCGCAACGTGCTGTAGTGGGTCGCGTCGTCCAGGCGCAGCGACGCCCCGAGCAGGCCCCGGGTGTAGGGGTGGCGCGGCTGGGCGAGCAGCGTCGCCGCGGGCCCTTCTTCGACCTTCTCGCCGCGCACCATCACGGCGACGCGGTCCGCCCATTGCCCAACCACGGACAGGTCATGCGTGATCAGCAGCAGTCCCATGTTCAATTGCGACCGCAGGTCGTCCAGCAGTTGCAGGATCTGGGCCTGGACGGTGACGTCCAGCGCGGTGGTCGGTTCGTCGGCCACCAGCAGCGCGGGCTGGCAGGCGATGGCGGCGGCGATCATGGCGCGCTGGCGCTGGCCGCCCGACAGCAGGTGGGGGTAGTCATCCACGCGGCGCTGCGGCTCGGGCACGCGCACCAGGTCCAGCAGTTCAATGGCGCGCGCCCGGGCGGCGCGGGCGCTGGCGCCCCGATGCAGGCGCAGCGCCTCGCCGATCTGGTCGCCCAGGGTCAGCACCGGATTCAGGCTCGTCATCGGCTCCTGGAAGATCATGGCGATGCGGTCGCCGCGCAGCGCGCAGCGCTGGCGTTCCGACAGCGCCAGCAGGTCCTGGCCTTCGAACAGGATGCGGCCCGACACGCGGGCATGCCGCGGCAGCAGGCCCAGCAGGGCGAGCGCGGTGGTGGACTTGCCGCAGCCGGATTCGCCGACGAGCGCCAGCGTTTCGCCGCCGCGCAATTGCAGGTCCAGCCCGTGCACGGCCTGATGGCCGGGAAAGGCCACATTCAGCCCTTGGATGTCGATCAGCGTAGTCATGGTCGCCTAGCGCGCGGCGGCGGGCGCGGCGGCCACGCGCTGCCGGCGCAGTTTGGGATTGAGCGCGTCGTTGATGGCGTCGCTAAGCAGGTTCAGGGCCAGCACGGTGGCCATGATGGTCAGGCCGGGCAGGGCGGTCATGTACCAGGCGGTGCGCAAGGCTTCGCGCCCCGCGCCCACCATGCTGCCCCAGCTGACCACGTTGGGATCGCCCAACCCAAGGAACGACAGACCGGCTTCCGACAGGATGGCCTGGGCGACCAGCACGGCGGTCGTCACGATGATGGGAGGCAGGGCGTTGGGCAGGATCTCGCGGAAGATGATGCGGGCGTGGCCTGCGCCCAGCGTCTGCGCGGCCCGCACGAATTCGCGTTCCCGCAGGGAAATGAATTCGCCCCGGGTCAGGCGCGCGATGCCGGTCCATGACGTCACGCCCAGCGCGAAGATAATGGTCGACAGCGATGGGCCCAGGATGGCCACCAGCACGATGGCCAGCAGAAAGGACGGCACGGTCTGGAACAGTTCGGTGATGCGCATCAGCACGGCGTCGGTGCGCGGGCCGGCATAGCCCGCGAACGCGCCCACCAACAGGCCGATGGCCAGCGCGATGGCAGCCGACGCGCCGCCCACCAGCAGCGACACGCGGGCGCCATGAAACAGCCCGGCCAGGATGTCGCGGCCCATCAGGTCGGTGCCGGCGGGAAAGCTGGCGTCTTCGCCGGGCCAGGTGAAGGGTGCGCCCACCATTTCCAGCGGGTCGTCCGGGAACAGCCACGCCGCGCTGGCGGCGGCGGCCAGCACGATCAAGAGGATGGCGGCGCCGACGGCGGCCGAGGGCGTGCGCAGCAGATGCAGCGCGGCGCGGGCAATCGGTTTCATATCTTCCTCACGCGAGGGTCCAGCAGGCCGTAGCAGGCATCCACGGCGATATTCATCAAGGCCACCAGCGCCGCGCTCATCAGCAGGATGCCCAGCAGCAGGTTGACGTCGCGGCTGGCGATGGCCTCGAACGACAGCTGGCCCAGGCCCGGCCACGCGAACACGGTTTCCACCACGATGCTGCCGCCCAGCAGCGCGCTGCTTTGCAGGCCCAGCATCGTGATGACGGGCAGGATTGCGTTCTTCAGCGCATGGCGCCAGATCACCCGCGCTTCGCCGTTGCCGCGCGCGCGGGCGGTGCGGATGTAGTCTTCCTGCAGCGTCTCGATCATTGACGCGCGTGACAGCCGCGCATAGATGGCCACGTAGTAGATCGCCACCGTCGCCACCGGCAGCGCCAGGTGCCGCGCGTAGTCGGCCCACAGCGCCCAGCCCTGGTAGGCCGCGCCCACGTCGCGGATTCCGCCGACCGGCAGCCAGTTCAGGTGCACGCCAAAGCCGACGATCAGCATCAACGCCGTCCAGAACATCGGTGCCGAATAGCCGGCCGTGGCCAGCGCCGACAGCAGAGTGTCCAGCACGCCGTGCGGCCGGCGCGCGGCCAGCACGCCCAGCAGGACGCCCACGGCCACCGACAGCGCCAGCCCGGTGCCGATCAGCGCCAGCGTGGCCGGCAGCCGCCCGAAGATCAGGTCGGCCACGGGTTCGCCATAACGGAACGAATATCCCAGGTCCAGCGACAGCAGGCTTTTCAGGTAGTAGCCCAGCTGCGCAAGCACGCTCTGGTCCAGTCCGTAGGCCACCCGCAGCTGCGCCACGTGTTCGGGCGTGATGCCGCTGTTTTCCGAGGCGATCACATCGACCAGGTCGCCAGGCACCAACTTCAGCAGGAAAAAGTTGGCGATGGCGGTCGCGCCCACCACGAACAGGATTTGCAGCAGGTAGCGGACGGGGCGGGGCAGGCGCATGGCAGGTTCCCGGCGGCCGTCAGGCCTTGCCCAGCCAGACGTTGGCGAAGTTGTTGCGCGAATGCGAGGACGCGTCGGTCACGTTGCGCACCTGCTTGTCCCAGACGCCAAACCAGCGGAACTCGAACAGGCCGATCAGCGGCAGGTCGCGCTGCGCCAGGCGCTGCACCTCGTTGTACTGGTCGATGCGCTTCTTCGGATCCGTCTCGACCTGCGCGGCTTCGATGGCGCGGTCCATGTCGGGGTTGCTGTAGCCGGAGGCGTTGTACCAGGGCGTGCCCTTGGCCTCTGCCTTGCTCCAGTAGCGTGTTTCCACGCCCAGCTGCGGATCGATCAGCACCGTGCCCCACGAGCTGATGAGCTGGAAGTTGTAGTCGGTGAAGACATTGCGCGTCCACGTGGCCAGGTCCAGGCCGCGCAACGTCACGTCGATGCCGATCTTGCGCAGCGCCTGGCGCACGAATTCGCCGGTGCGGCGGTAGTCGTCGCCAAACGGGATGTAGTCGTGCGTCAAAGCAAAGCGCCAGCCGTCGGCCTTGCGCGGGTAGCCGGCTTCGTCCAGCAGCTTTTCGGCCAGCGCAGGGTCGTAGGGGTACTGCTGCACATTCGGGTTGTGATAGGGCTTCACGAGCGAGGGAACCGGGCTCACGAAGGGTTCGGCATAGCCGTTCCACACCGTCTTCACCAGCACTTGCTTGTTCACGGCGTGCGCGATGGCCTGGCGGACCTTCAAGTTGGACAAAATGGGATCGCGCAGGTTGGCTTCCAGCCAGAGCCAGGCGGCAAAGCCGTTGTAGCCCGAGGTGTCCACCGCCAGCTTGGGCAGCTTGGACAGCCGCGTGGCGTCGGTGAAGGCGACGGGGTTGCGCTCGCCGTAGGCGACACCGCCCGTCTCCAACGCGGTGGCGCGTCCGGACACGTCGGGAATGATCTTCCAGACGATGCGGTCCAGGTAGGGGCGTTCAGGCTGCCAATACTTGTCGTTCTTTTCCAGCACGATGTAGTTGCCCCGGTTCCATTCCTTGAACACGAAGGGGCCGGTGCCGATCGGCTTGTTGTTGTACGGATTGTTCTGGATGTCCGTGCCTTCGAAGAGATGGCGCGGCAGGATGGGCGCACCCAGCGAATCGATGGCGTTCAGCGCCACGGGAGTGGGCTGCGACAGGTGCAGCACGACAGTGTGGTCGTCGGGCGTTTCCACCTTCTGCAGATACTGGAACACCCGGCGCGCGCTCGGCGCATGCTTGAGCCACACCTCTTCGGCGGACCATTTCACGTCGGCCGCGGTGAACGGCTTGCCGTCATGCCACAACACGCCCTGGCGCAGTTTGAAGGTGATGGTCTTGCCGTCGTCGGACACGCTCCAGCTTTCGGCCAGGACCGGGCGCGGCTTCAGGTCGGGTCCGTACTCGACGAGCCCGTCGAAGATCTTGCTGACGACCGCGCCGGTGGGCGTGGACGAATTCAGATAGAAGGCCAGCGTCGGCGGCTCCGGATGCACCACCGCGTTGAGCACGCCGCCGCGCACCGCGCCGTCCACCGTGTTCGGCAGGCTCTGGGTGTCGGCATAGGCGGGGGCGAAGATCACGTTCGGAAATAGCGCGCTGGCGCCCATCAAGGCGCCGGCGCTCATCAACCAGCGACGCAGGGGATTGGCAGGCTCGTCGTCGTGGCCGGGCGCGCCGGCGGGGGGCAATTGCTGCGTCATGAAGGTTTCCTTCTTGCTTGGAGAGGGGCGGCCGGCTGTTTCAGGCGGCCAGGCTGGTCAGGGCGGGAAGATCGTCGGGGTCGCGGCGCAACAGCGTGGCCAGCAGTTCGCGGCGCCACGCGTCGTACAGCGCGATGTGGCCGCGCGTGTCCAGGCCGGTGGCGCGCTGGTTCAGTTGCCAGGAATCGCGCAGATAGGGGCCAAGCCGGCGTTGGACGTCCTCGTCCGCCTGGATCAGGCCGGCCACCCAGTCTTCGCGCTGCGCGGGTTCCGCGCGTTCCAGCTTGTTCAGCCACCATTGCGTGATGCGGATGCGGTGCGCTTCCTCGTCAGGAAGGATGCGGTTTTCGCCGAATTCACGATGGCCGAAGTCCAGTACCCGCGCGGTCCGCCGGTTCACGAACAGGCGCGCCAGGATGTAGTGCTCGTAATGGAACTGCCACGCCAGGAAGTTCTGCCAGTTGCGCAGCGCAAAGCCGCCGATCAGGTCCCAGGATTCCTGCACGCCTTGCTCGACTTGCGCAAGCGGGTCGGCGCCCAGCAGCGCCGCGGCACGGCCACGCGAGAATTCCGCGTGGGCGGCGTCGTCGCCCAGCTGGCGGGCCAGTGCAAACTGGAATTCGGTGTCGTCCTTGAACAGGCCGGCAATCGCGTGAGCTGCGACTTGCGTGATGAAGAGGTCATGCACCGTGTTCCACACGGCGTACTCGGCGGCGTTGCGGCGTTCATCGGCGTCTGCCAGATCGCGCGGCGGGTCAATGCGCGCGGCCGGGATATGCGGCGCGACGATAACGCGGATGTCGTCGAACAACCTTGTTTCCAACGCGCCGTCGTAATCCAGCGTCAGGGGCGGCAGGGGGAAATCCAGTTCAGGCATGGCGAGTGGCAGACGCGGAAAAGTCTCGACTCTAAGCAAGCGCCAACGCCGTCCGCAAACATTCTTTGGTGATTTCGTTATATGCGCGGCATGGCTGCTAACAGTGGGCGAGCGGGGAGCATCCGGCATATACCGATTTCACATAACCGCATGAGAATTCCGTCCTTCCGCGTGCGGCGCGGCACCGATAGGCTGCATGTTTTCCCAATGCCGGGGCGCACCATGCCGCACGCTTCAAGCACCACCGCAATTCAGGACGGGGACGAGGCGCCGCGCCTGGTCCCTGCCGCCCGCATCCGGGATGATGCCCATGCGATCGAGGCCGCCCACGCGTTGGCGGCCGACTTTGCACTGGGCGCGGCCCAGCGCGACCGGGAACGCGGATTGCCCTGGCGCGAGATCGAACGCTACTCGGCCAGCGGGCTGGGCGGCATCACGGTGCCGCGCGAATTCGGCGGCGCGGATGTCTCGCATGTGACGCTGGCCGACGTGTTCCGCATCATCAGCGCGGCGGATCCGTCGCTGGGCCAGATCCCGCAGAACCATTTCGGCTTCCTGAACCTGCTTCGCCTGACTGGCACGCCGGCGCAGCAGCGCCACTACTACGAGGGCGTGCTGGCCGGGCGCCGGCTGGGCAATGCCGGCCCCGAGCGCCACACCCGACATACCCGCGACATCGAGGCGAGGCTCGTGCCGGACGGCGACGGCTATCGGGTCAGCGGGCGCAAGTTCTATTCGACGGGCGCACTGTTCGCGCATTGGATACCGACAAAGGTGCTGGATGCCGAGGGCAGGCTGGTCACGGTCGTCCTGGAACGCGGGGTGCCGGGCGTGTCCGTCGTGGACGATTGGTCCAGCTTCGGCCAGCGCACCACGGCCAGCGGCACCGTGCTGCTGGACAACGTGCGGGTGGAGGCCGACAGCATCCTGCCCGCCTGGCTGGCGCAGCAAGCGCCTGTTCTGCTGGGGCCGTTCGCGCAACTGATGCAGGCGGCGATCGACGCCGGCATCGCCGAGGGCGCGCTGCAGGACGCGGTGGCCTTCCTGCGGGAGCGCTCGCGCCCCTGGGTCGAGGCCAACGTCGAACGGGCCACGCAGGATCCCTACGTGATCGCGGACGTCGGGCAGCTTTATATCGATCTGCACGCCGCCCAGGCGCTGTTGACCGAGGCCGCCCAGGTGCTGGACGACGCCCGTGGCCGGACGCTGGACGCCGACGACGTTGCCGCGGCATCGATCGCGGTGGCGCGCGCCAAGGCGGTGTCCACCGAGGTCGCGCTGGCGGCCAGCGAAAAGCTGTTCGAACTGTCGGGTGCGCGCGCCTCCCTGGCCGAATTCAGCCTGGACCGCCATTGGCGCAATGCGCGCGTGCATACGCTGCACGATCCCGTGCGCTGGAAGTACCACGCCGTGGGCAACTACGTGCTTAACGGCCAGCGCCCCAACCGACATTCCTGGATCTGAGGCCATGCCGACCAACAATATCTCGTCCCTGGCGCAGCGCCGTGCGGCGATCATCGACACCGACGCCCAGGCGCTGGAAGTCGCGCGCGTCCTGGCCGAGGACTTCGCCCGCGAAGCGTCCCAGCGCGACCGCGAACGCCGGCTGCCCTTGCCGGAGCTGGAACGCTATTCGCTGTCCGGCCTGTGGGGTATTACGGTGCCGCGTGAGCACGGCGGCGCCGGGGTGTCGCGGGTGACGCTGGCGGAAGTCACGGCGATTATCTCGGCCGCCGACGGTTCGCTGGGCCAAATTCCGCAAAACCATTACTACGCGCTGGAGGTGCTGCGCGTGAACGGCAATGCGGACCAGCAGCGCCACTTCTATGCCCGCGCACTGGCGGGAGAACGCTTCGGCAACGCGTTGGCCGAGACCGGCACGCGCACGGCCGCCGAACGCCGCACCCGCCTTACCGCCGATCCCGAGGGCGGATGGCGCATCAACGGCAGCAAGTTCTATTGCACGGGCGCGCTCTACGCCCAATGGATTCCCACGGCAACGGTGGATGACGACGGCATCCAGCGCCTGGCCATCGTGCGCCGCGACAGCCCGGGCGTCGAGATCATCGACGATTGGTCGGGCTTTGGCCAGCGCGTCACGGGCAGCGGCACGGTGCATTTCAAGGAGGTGGCGGTGCCGGCCGAAGACGTCCTGCTGTTGGCCGACCCTGCCGCGCCGCCCAACACGATCAAGCCGCTTGCGCAGATCATCCATGCGGCCATCGACCTGGGCATCGGCCAAGCCGCGCTGGCGGATGCCGTGGCGTTTGTGCGTGACCGTTCACGGCCGTGGATCGACGCCAATGTCGAACGCGCGGCGGACGATCCGCTGACGATCAGCGAGTTCGGCCGCCTTTCCATCCGCCTGGACGCGGCGCGCGCACTGGTCGCGCGGGCAGGCCGCCTGCTGGACACGGCCACCGCCGACGGCACGCCCGCCCACGTGGCGACAGCCGCGATCGCGGTGGCAGAAGCGCGCGCGCTGACCACCGAAGCCTCGCTTGCCGCCGGCACCAAGCTCTTCGAGCTGGCCGGCACGCAATCCACGCTGGACCATCTGAACCTTGACCGCCACTGGCGCAATGCGCGTACGCACACGCTGCACGACCCGGTGCGCTGGAAGCGGCACGCCGTGGGCAACTACTACCTGAACGACATCGCGCCCGGCCGCGTGGGCACTACCTGATCCTGACGGAACCGCACATCATGGCGAAGAAGCAAATCCTCCTGAACGCGTTCAACATGAATTGCGTGGGGCACATCAACCACGGCTTGTGGACCCATCCGCGAGACACGTCCACGCAGTACAAGACGCTGGACTACTGGACCGATCTGGCCCGGCTACTGGAACGCGGACTGTTCGACGGCCTGTTCCTGGCCGACATCGTGGGCGTGTACGACGTCTACCAGGATTCGGCCGACCTGACGCTGCGCGAATCGATCCAATTGCCGGTGAACGATCCGCTGCTGACGATTTCGGCCATGGCGGCCGCCACCCGGCACCTGGGGTTCGGCGTCACGGTCAACCTGACCTACGAGGCGCCGTATCTGCTGGCGCGGCGCTTTTCCACGCTGGACCATCTGACCAATGGCCGCGTCGGCTGGAACATCGTGACGGGTTACCTGGAAAGCGCGGCGCGCGCGATGGGGCTGTCGGAACAGATCGCGCATGACGAACGTTACGACCGCGCCGACGAGTTCCTGGAGGTGGCCTACAAGCTGTGGGAAGAAAGCTGGGACCGCGATGCGGTCAAGGCCGACAAGCGCGCGCGCGTCTATGCGGACCCCGCAGCCGTGCGTCGGGTGGATCACGAAGGCAAGTACTACAAGGTGCAAGGCTTCCACCTGTCGGAACCGTCGCCGCAGCGCACACCGGTGCTGTACCAGGCCGGCTCGTCGGGCCGCGGCCAGGCCTTCGCGGCGCGGCACGCCGAATGCGTGTTCGTGTCGAGCCAGACCAAAGAGGGCTTGCGAAAACTGGTGGCAGAGGTGCGCGAGTCCGTCGCCCGCGAGGGCAGGAATCCACGCGACATCAAGTTCTTCATGGGCGTGACGGCGGTGGTAGGCAGGACGGAAGCCGAGGCGCGCGAGAAGCATGCGGAGTACTTGCGCTACGCGAACCCGGAAGCGGGGCTGGCGCACTACGCAAGTTCAACCGGCATCGATTTTTCGCGCTACGGCGCGAACGAGCCGATCCGGTACGTGAAGAACAATGCGATCGAGTCGGCGGTGAAGAACCTGACGGTGTCACGAACGGATCGCACCGTGACGGACCTGCTGGCGGACATGGCGCTGGGCGGCAGATACCCCGCCCTGGTGGGCAGCGCCGCGCAAGTGGCGGACGAGCTGGAGTCGTGGGTGGCCGAAACGGATATCGACGGCTTCAACCTGGCAAGGACGGTGACGCCGGAATGCTATGGCGACTTCATCGACCTGGTGATTCCGGAGTTGCAGAGCCGCGGGTCTTATAAGACGGCCTACGCCGACGGCCCGTTACGGGAGAAGCTGTTTGGGGCGGGGAGGGCGGAATTGCCGGTGGAGCATGTAGGCAGGAGGGGGGTGCTTAGTGCGTTGTAACGGTGCGGGTGGGATTTTGTGCGGGATCGTCGGCTGGTAATCGTGGGTTTGCAGTGGGCAGGGCTTTGTTGGTTAGCCGTCGTCAGATCTTCGTAGGTCGCCCGTCGGCGCTGTCGGCGTGACGGCACGCGCCCACGATTGCGGTCCGGAGCCTTCGCTCCGGACTTCCCCGTCGTCATCCTCGTCCGCCTTCGGCTCCCTTCGGATTCCCTCGGGCGCATCAAGGTTGCGCGCCGTCAAGCCGACAGCACCGACGAGCTACGGAAGTCTTGGATCACGGCGCAGTCAGGCCTCTGTTTACTGACGAGTGCTGCGGGGCCCGCCGAATTGCCGCCGCCCGGGCGGCGCCAATCGGCATACGCGTCTGGTGTCGTTTGGGGGTGTGGTCGCTTGCGCGCCACCCGTCTAATAGGGAGACTGTCATGGGCTTCGGCTATGCATTCGTAGGATGGGTGGAGCGCGGCAAACCCGCCATCAGGACGGAGACGTCCATCGCGCGCAACCCATCTGGGGGCCTGCGATGATGATGGGTTACGTGCGACACAGGTCCGCGTACTTGGGTCTACCCGAACGCACTCCACCCATCCTACGGAACACGAACAACATCCTTGTGGGTCCAAGAAAGGACCACCCCGCAAGAAATGCCAAACCGGAAAAACCGGACAGAAGAACGCCCACCCCGACCCACACGCGAAGCGAACCCCCAAACGACGCAAGACAATGCGTAAGCTCCCCAAGGCCGCCCGCGCGGCCGGCCGGGAGCGGGCCCCGCAAGATCCTCCACCACCCCCCATTGGTGACGAGAACCTTAAGAACGGCACCCTCCCCAGCGCCGGTAAAGATTCAACCACCGAAGCCCGGCGTGGCGGTGGCCTGGGGTGCGCGGGGAGTCGATAAGCCCGAGGGAATCCGAAGGGAGCCGAAGGCGGACGAGGATGACGACGGGGCAGTCCGGAGCGAAGGCTCCGGACCGCAATCGTTGACCCGCGCACCTCAGGCCACCGCCACACCGGGCGTCAAAAGAACCCCCCACCCAGCATCAATACCAACCCAAATACCACAACCGAAAATCCTTAAGAACCCCCAGCAATATCCCCATATTTCCAAAAATCGATAACCCCCGTATCCACCACCACCTCAAGACATAACTTCATACCGACTAAGTATTTTTCCCCGTCCATCCGCGATGACAGAATCCCTTAATCACTCCGTCTCCTGGACACATCCTCATGTCATCGCTGTTTCGCCTGTTAGCCGCTTCAACCCTTGCCATCGCCTTCACCGCGCCTGCGCACGCTGAAGACAAGAACACCGTCACCGTCGGCATCTCCGTCGGCACGGCCGAGAAGATCTTTGATGTGGTCCAGAAGGTGGCCGCCCGTGACGGCCTCACCATCAAGCTCGTCAAATTCAACGACTACCAGCTCCCCAACGCTGCCCTCAACGCCGGCGACCTCGACGCCAATGCGTTTCAGCACAAGCCGTTCCTGGATAACCAGATCAAGGCGCGTGGCTTCGATATCGTTCCTGTCGGGCTGACCGTCACCGCGCCGTTGGGTTTCTATTCCCGCAAGATCAAATCCTTGAACGACTTGCCTGAAGGCGCGTCGGTCGGCATTCAGAACGATCCTTCCAACGGCAACCGCGCCCTGCGCTTGCTGGCAGCCTACAAGATCATCACCTTGAAGCCAGAGGCCGAGCAGAAGAACACCGCGACGCCGCTGGATGTGGTGTCGAATCCGCGCAAGATCAAGCTGGTGGCGCTGGATGCCGCGCAGTTGCCGCGTTCGCTGGATGACTTGACGGCGGCGTCGATCAATAACGATTACGCCGAGCAGGCCGGTCTGGTGCCGGCGCGTGATGCGATCGGGCGCGAGGCCGCTGATGGGCCTTACGCCAACCTCATCGCCGTGCGGACCAAAGACCGCGACCAACCCTGGGTGAAGAAGCTGGTGGCGGCCTACCAGTCGCCCGAAGTGCGCGCCTACATCGAGAAGGAATTCAAGGGTTCCCTCATCCCCGCTTTCTAACGCGCGATCTCCGGCGAATCATCATGAGCATCATCACGTTGGCGGGCAGCCCGTCACAGCGTTCCCGTTCTTCCGCGTTGCTGCGCCACGCCGCTCACCTGCTGCGTTCGCGCGGATTGGGCGTCGTCGAATTGGGCTTGCGCGACATCCCGGCCGAAGAGCTGATCGAAGGGCACTATTCGGGCGCTGCGGCCGGCGCGTTGCGGGCGCGCGTAGGAACCGCCGACGCGGTGCTGATTTCGACGCCGGTCTACAAGGCGTCGTTCTCCGGCGGCCTGAAGGCCGTGTTGGACCTTCTGGATGAAAAGGCGCTGGCGGGCAAGGTCGTGCTGCCGATCGCCACGGGCGGCAGTCCTGCCCATCTGCTTGCGCTGGAGTACGGCTTGAAGCCGGTGCTGTCCGCCTTGGGCGCGCGGCACATCCTGGCCGGCGTCTACGCCACCGACAAGCAGGTGCGGGTAGAAGACGACGGCAGTATCCATATTGATGATGACGTCCGCGAGCGGCTGGAAGACTCGGTCGACCGGCTGGCCGAGCAGGTGCTGCCGCGCGGCGTCGTCGCCCATGAAGCCTATGACCTGGGCCGGCTCGCGCTTGCGGGCGGCTTCAGCGTCTGATCGGAGATTTGCAATGGATGTCTTCTGGTTCATCCCCACGCATGGCGATTCACGCTACCTGGGCACCAGCCAAGGCGCGCGCGCCGCAAGCTATGACTACTTCCGCCAGGTGGCCGTGGCCGCCGATACGCTGGGCTATGACGGCGTGCTGCTGCCGACCGGCCGGTCCTGCGAAGACGCCTGGGTAGTGGCTTCCAGCCTGATCGGCGCCACCCGCCAGTTGAAGTTCCTGGTGGCGATCCGGCCGGGCGTAAGTTCGCCGCAATTCTCGGCGCGCATGGCTGCCACGTTCGACCGCTTGTCCGAAGGCCGCTTGCTGGTCAACGTGGTGACGGGCGGCGACCCCGGTGAACTGGAAGGCGACGGCGTCTTCGTCAGCCACGACGAACGCTATGCGATCACCGCCGACTACTTGAAGATCTGGCGCGGCATCCTGGAGAACAGCCACGAGGCCGAAGGCTACAGCTTTCAGGGCGAGCAGCTGGTGTCCAAAGGCGGGAAGGTCATCTACCCGCCCGTGCAGAAACCGTATCCGCCGTTGTATTTCGGCGGCTCGTCGGAAGCGGCCCATGAGCTGGCCGCCGAACAGCTGGACGTGTACCTGACGTGGGGCGAACCGCCTGAAGCGGTGGCCCGGAAAATCGCGGACGTGCGCGAGCGCGCCGCCAAGCATGGCAGGACGGTGCGCTTCGGTATCCGCCTGCACGTCATCGTGCGCGAAACGGAGGACGCCGCCTGGGCCGCGGCGGACGAACTGATCAGCCACTTGAGCGAAGACTCGGTGCGCGCCGCGCAAGCTGCATTCTCGAAGATGGATTCCGAAGGCCAGCGCCGCATGGCCGCCTTGCATGGCGGCAAGCTCAGCGACGATCAGGGCGGCCGTTCGCATCTGGAGATATCCCCCAACTTGTGGGCCGGCGTGGGACTCGTGCGCGGCGGGGCGGGCACGGCGCTGGTCGGCGATCCGCAGACGGTCGCCGCGCGCATTCAGGAATACGCGGACCTGGGCATCGACACGTTCATCTTCTCCGGCTATCCGCATCTGGAAGAGTCTTACCGCTTTGCCGAACTGGTGTTTCCGCTGCTGCCCGGCAAGGGCCAGCGTCAGGTCGGCAACACGGTGCTGACGGGGCCGTTCGGTGAAGTCATGGCGACTGAACTGGTGCCGAAGGAATCGGCAAGCTGATGGCCGCCGCCAGCCCCTCCCATCGCCACCGCCCGGTGCGCAAGGCGCTTGTGCCCTGGGTGGCGGCTGCGGGGTTGCTGGCGCTTTGGCAACTGGCGTCGCTGGCCGGATGGCCGCTTGCGCGTGACCTGCCCGCGCCGTCCGCGGTGCTGTCAGCCGCGGTCTCGGCTGCCGGCTCGGGCGAATTGTGGGCGCCGCTGCGGGTCGGCCTGTGGGGCGCGGCCGCGGCGGCATTGCTGGGGGCCGTGCTGGGCGGCTGGCGGGGCGTGCGTACCGGGGATCGGAAGCTTATCGAAATGGGCCGTTCGGTCGGCCTGGCCGGCTGGCCGCTGTGGCGCGACGTGATCCTGCCCGGCGCCTTGCCCACGGTGCTGGCCGGCGCGCGCCTGGCGCTGGCGCTGTTCTGGGTGTTGCGGGTGACGGTCGATATCGCCGCCACGGGATCCGGCAGCGGCCACGCGGCGTTCGTTCCCATCCTGCTCTACGCGCTGCTGGCCCTGGCCACGGATGCGCTCGTCCGCGTGTTGGCGCGCCACGCATTGCGCTGGGATGCCGCCTTCGTGCCGGATCGCGCTGGCGCTTACTAGGAACTCAATCATGGCCAAGATTCAATCCCTTCAAGACGCGCGGGACGCCAGGCATCCGGACCCCGCCGGCGCCGCGCCGTCGCGGGCGGCGGACTCCGCAAGCGCGGTGGACGCCTTGGCGGCGCAACTGGCCGCCACCGCAGTCGAACGTGACCGTCAGGGCGGGCACGCGGCCGCCGAGCGCGAACTGATCCGTGCAAGCGGCCTCTTGCGCCTGTCGGTGCCCACCGCCTACGGCGGCGCGGGCGCCAGCTGGTCCACCGTGCTGCATGCGGTGCGGCGCTTGGCGCAGGCGGACAGCGCCCTGGCGCACGTCTTCGGCTTCCATCATCTGCAGATCGCCGGCGTGCTGCTCTACGGCACGCCCGAGCAACACGCCTATTTCCTGGGGCCGACGGTCGAGCGCAATCTGTTCTGGGGCAATGCGCTGAATCCGCTGGACCGTCGCGTGATCGCGCGCGCCGAACTCGACGGCTATCGCATCGACGGCGTGAAGGGCTTCAGCTCGGGTTCGGTCGGCTCGGACCTGCTGACGATTTCGGCGTGGCACAAGGCGTCGGATACCGCGCTGATCGCGGCCTTGCCCACGCGGGCCGACGGCATCACCGTCAATCCGGACTGGGACGCGTTCGGCCAGCGCCAGACCGACAGCGGCACGGTGCGGTTCGACCACGTCCGGCTGGAATCGATCCACGTGCTGCAGGCGCCCGGCACGACGCCGACCCCGCGCGCCACGCTGCGTTCACAGATCGCCCAGCTGATCATGACGAATCTGTACCTGGGCATCGCGCAGGGCGCCTACCAGGAAGCCCGGCGCTATGTGCGCGACGACGCGCGGCCGTGGTTTTCGTCGGGCGTGCAGCGCCATGCCGATGACCCCTATGTGCAGGAGCGCTTCGGCGAGTTCTGGTTGCGGGTGCAGGCGGCAGAGGCGTTGACCGATCAGGCAGGCCTGGCGCTGGATGCCGCGCTGGCGCGCGGGCCTTCCGTGACGGCGGACGAGCGCGGGCAGGTAGCCGTGGCCGGCGCCCAGGCAAAAGTGCTGGCCCATCGCGCTGCGCTGGAAGTGGGTTCCGACCTGTTCGACGTGACGGGCGCCAGCTCCACCGCCGCGCGCCACGGCTATGACCGCTTTTGGCGCAATGCTCGCGTGCACACACTGCATGACCCCGTGGCCTACAAGGTCCGCGACCTGGGACGCTTTGCGCTGCTGGACCAGATTCCCGAACCCACCGCGTATTCCTGATGCGCCCGACCCTGACCGGAACTCCGCGATGAGCCAGATTTCCCCCCTTCCCGCCGTGCCGCAGCCGGTGATCCGCCTGGATTCCGTCAGCAAGGCGTTTGCCACGCGTGCGGGCCGGTTTGATGCCGTGCGCGACGTGTCGCTGTCGATCCGCGCCGGCGACACCTTCGGCATCATCGGCAAGAGCGGCGCCGGCAAGTCCACGCTGCTGCGCCTGATCAACCTGCTGGAACGCCCGGATGCGGGCGCGGTGCATGTGGCGGGCACCGAACTGACCGCGCTGTCCAAGCGCGAACTGCGCGGCGCGCGCCAGCACATCGGCATGATCTTCCAGCAGTTCAACCTGCTGCAGAACGAGACCGTGTTCGAAAACGTCGCCTTCCCGTTGCGGGTGCATGGCGGGCGCACCCGTGAACAGATCGCCGCGCGCGTGCGGGACTGCCTGGATATCGTCGGCCTGACCGACAAGACCGCCAGCTACCCGGCGCAGTTGTCGGGCGGGCAGAAGCAGCGCGTGGCGATCGCGCGCGCCTTGGCCAGCGAGCCCGCCGTGCTGCTGTGCGACGAACCCACCTCGGCGCTCGACCCCGAAACCACGCGGTCGGTGCTGGCCGTGCTGCGCGACATCAACAAGCGCCTGGGCGTGACCATCGTGATCGTCACGCACGAACTGGCCGTGGTGCGGGCCCTGTGCCGCCATGTGGCCGTGATGGAGAACGGGCAGGTGCTGGAGCAGGCCGAGATCTCGGGCGCCAACGTGCACCTGTCTTCCGCGCTGGGCCGCGAACTCATCCGCGAAGCCACCCACCCCTACGAAGAGGTCGCATGATGCTGGATACCTTTGTGCAGTTGCTGCCCGAGCTGGGCGTGGCCGTCGGCCAGACCTTCCTGATGCTGGCCATCGCGCTGGCGGCGTCGATCCTCCTGGGCGGGCCCCTCGGGGTGCTGGTGTTCCTGACCGGGCCGGGCCAGTCGCTGGACCGACCCGTGGTGCATCGGCTGCTGAGCTGGACGGTGAATACCGTGCGCTCGTTCCCGTTCATCATCCTGCTGGTGGCGCTGGTGCCCTTCACGCGCGTGATCGCGGGCACCTCCATCGGGCCCGTGGCGGCGGCGGTGCCGCTGTCTTTCGCGGCGATCCCGTACTTTGCGCGGCTGGTGGAACAGTGCCTGCGCGACGTGCCGCGCGGGGTGATCGAGGCGGCGCATGCCGCCGGCGCGTCCGAGCTGCAGATCGTGCGCCGCGTGCTGCTGGTGGAAGCGCGTTCGGGCCTGGTGCTGGCGCTGACGGTGCTGGCGGTGAGCTTTCTTTCGTACTCGGCGGTGGCCGGCGTGGTGGGGGGCGGCGGCATCGGCGACCTGGCCATCCGCTATGGCTACTACCGCTTCCAGACCGACGTGATGGTGCTGACGGTGGCGCTGCTTGTCGTGCTGGTGCAGATCATCCAGGTTGCCGGCAATACCGTCGCGCGCCGCATCGACAAGCGTTGAATCCAATGAGGACTCCCATGGCATTTCCCCGCTCTACCCTGATCGCGGCGCTGGCCGCGCTGACCGTCGCCGGCGCCGCGCACGCGGCGGACCCGGCCAAGAAGGAAATCGTGTTCGGCGCCACGGCCGGCCCCTATAGCGACCAGATCAAGCTGGGCATCAAGCCCATCCTGGAAAAGCAGGGCTACACGGTCAAGATCGTGGAGTTCAACGACTACATCCAGCCGAATTTCGCGCTGGCGCAAGGCGCGCTGGACGCAAACGCGTTCCAGCACGTGGTCTACCTGAAGAACTTCGCCGCCAAGAACAAGCTGGAATTGTCCGAACTGGTGAAGGTTCCTACCGCGCCGATCGCTATCTACAGCAAGAAGTACAAGAGCGTGGACGCCGCGCCGGATGGCGTCAGTGTGGCCGTGCCCAACGACCCGACGAACCAGGCGCGCGCGCTGGTGGTGTTGCAGGAACTGGGCTGGGTGAAGCTGCGCGAAGGCTATGACCCCTTGCAGGTGTCCGAGAAGGACGTGGCCGTGAATGTGAAGAAGATCAAGCTGATCCCGCTTGAAGCCGCGCAACTGCCGCGATCGTTGGACGATACCGACTACTCGTTCGTGAATGGCAACTTTGCGTTGGCGTCGGGGCTGAAGCTGACTTCGGCGCTGGCGCTTGAGAAGACCACGCCCACCTACCAGAACCTGGTGGCCGTGCGCACGGCCGACCTGGACAAGCCCTATGTGAAGGATATTGCTGCGGCCTATGCGTCGCGGGAGTTCCTGGCGGTCACCGAGAAGTCGTTCGCCGGTTTCGTGAAGACCGATTATCAGCAGAAGCTGGAAGCGGCCCGCTAGGGTTGCCCGGCGGGAGCGCGCGGCCATGTTTGTCCATCCGAACGAGTTCGAGCTGCTGCAGCACCTGGAGGTGCCGGGGCGCGCCCGGCATGACGAGGCGCCGGATTCGGGGCAGGACGGCTGGCGGGCGCTACGCGTCACCGTGCGCAAGCTGGCCAAGCGCCATGGCGCGCGCAGCGTGCTCAATGGACTGGACCTCGACATCGCCGCAGGCGAATTCGTGGCGGTCACGGGGCGCGTGGGCACGGGCAAGACCACCTTGCTGCGTATCCTGGCCGGCCTGGAGCGGCCCACCGGCGAACAAGGCGGCCCGCCCGCGCGTTCGCCGGTGCTGTTCGACAACTTTCCGCAATGGGCCAGCGACGACCGCGTGCGCTTGTTGTTCGCCGACGCCCGGCTGCTGCCATGGAAGCGCGTATGGCAGAACGTGGCGCTGGGCCTGCCGGGCGACGCGCGGGCCCGGGCCGGCGAGGCGCTGCGGCAAGCGGGCCTGGCCGGTCGCGGTGGCGACTGGCCGGCGCAATTAACCGACGGCCAGCGGCAGCGTGTGGCCCTGGCGCGCGCGCTGGCGCGGCGGCCGGGCTTGCTGCTGCTGGATGAACCGTTGGGCGGCCTGGACGCGCTGACGCGCATCGAGGCCCAGGCGGCCATCGAACAGGCCTGGCGGCGCGACGGCTTCACGGCCGTGCTGGCCACGCGGGATGTCTACGAGGCCGTGGCGCTGGCCGATCGCATCCTCGTCATCGACGACGGCGCGGTGGTGTTCGACGAACGGGTGGAACTGGCGCGCCCGCGCGCACGAGGTTCACCGGCGTTTGCCGCCTTGACGGCGCGCGTGTTGCGCGCCGTGTTGAAAGAACCCGAACCGCCGGACGCGGACCGGCCCTTGGCGCCGGTGATCCAGATCCGGCACTTACGGCTGGCGGTATAGCGCCGTGCAGCCTGGCATTCACGCAATGGCGCCATGACGGCGCCGCCTTTTCCCTTTCAGGAGCAAACCATGAGCATTCAATCCATCAACGCCCGCAACCAGTTCCGCGGCAAGATCAAGGAAATCATCCTGGGCCCGGTGGTGTCCGAGGTGGACGTCGATACGCCCGCGGGCATCGTGACCTCGGTGATCACGACGCGTTCGGTCAAGGAACTGGACTTGCAGGTGGGCACCGAAGTCCTGGCCTTCGTCAAGGCGACCGAGGTGTCCGTCGCCAAACTGTGAATGCAACGACGGCGCCGGCGCTTTCCTTGCGCCGGCGTTAGGCATATATTGTCAGCGCGATATCCGGCGGTTTCCTCCTGGCTTGTAGCTTTATGCGTTGCTTCACGGAGAACGGTTCATGCGTCGACTGCAAGGGTGGTTCATCGGCTGGTTATGCCTGGGGCTGGCGATTTGCCTGCCCGCCGTGGCGCAGACCAAGCTGGACAATGGGCAGTTGGATCAGTTGATGGCGCCGATCGCGCTGTACCCCGATTCCTTGCTGTCGCAGATCCTCATGGGGGCCACTTACCCCGATGACATCGCCGCCGCCGCCAAGTGGTCGGCCGCGCACACGTCGGAATCCGGCGACAAGGCAGTCAAAGCCGTCGAAGGCGAAACCTGGGACCCCAGCGTCAAGTCGCTGGTGGCGTTCCCGTCGGTCATGGACCTGATGGGCCGGCAGCCTGACTGGGTGAAATCCGTGGGCGACGCCTTCCTGGCGCAGCCGGACGGCGTGATGGATTCGGTCCAGCGGCTGCGCGTGCAGGCGCAAAAGGCCGGCAACCTGAAGAGCACGCCGCAGCAGAAGGTGACCTCCAGCACCACCGACAACAAGACGGTGGTGGTGATCCAGCCCGCCGATCCGCAAGTCGTCTACGTGCCCAGCTACAACCCGACTGTGGTCTATGGCGCCTGGGCCTATCCCTCGTATCCCCCTTACTACTATCCGCCGCCGCCGGGCTCGGTGTTCGCGACCTCGCTGGTGGCCGGCATCGGTTTCGGCCTGGGCGTGGCCGCCGTGGATTCCATGTGGGGCGGATTCAACTGGGGACACAACGACGTGGACATCAACGTCAACCGGTACAACAACGTCAACGTCAACCAGCGCATCAACAACGCCAACAACAATAACGTGGCGTGGCAGCACAATCCCGCCAACCGCGGCAACACGCCTTATGCAGATCAGGCCAACCGCCAGCGCTACGACAACCAGCGCCAGGCCGGCCTGCAGAACCGCCAGGCGGGTCAGCAGCGGCCGGGGCAAGGCCAGGGCGGCAGGCCGCCCGGCGCCGCGCCGGCGCCGAATTCCCGCGACGCGGCGCGCGACCGCGCGGCGCAATCCTTCGAGGGGCGCACGGGGCAGTCCATCCCAGGCCATGCAGAACCGGGTGCCCGTCGTGGCGAAGGCGCGGCCGGCCGGGGCGGCGAGGGCATGGCCGGGCGCGGGCAAGGCGCGGGCGGTGCCCAAGGAGCCCGTGAGCGGCCGCAAGGCGGCCAGACGCCGCGCGCCTCGGGTGCATCCAACCCGGATCGGCAGGCAGCGGCGCAACGCCAGCGTGCCGACGAGTCCGCGGCCCGCGACCGGGCCCGGGCGTCCAACAGCAGCAGCGCGCTGCACGACGCCGGCAACGGCGACCGTATGCGCCAGCAAAGCCAGCGCACCGAGATGAACCGGGGCGGCGGCGGAAGCGGCTTTCAGCGTGGCGGCGGCGGTGGCGGGCACATGGGTGGCGGGGGCGGGCGTATGGGCGGCGGTGGCGGTGGCCATTTCGGCGGCCGGAGGTAAGCACCATGGACAAGGGAGCTTTCATGACGAATGCCTGGGTTCATGCCCGCGTGCTGGGCGCCGCGACATTATTGGCGCTGGGGCTGGCCGCCCCGGTGGCGGCGCAAAGCGTGTATCCGACGTCGCAGGCGGCGGCGGACGCCTTTGCCGACGCGCTGGCTACCAGCGACCTGGCCGCGATCGCCCGCGTGCTGGGGCCCGATCACAAGCAGATCGTGCCGGGCGGCGTGGCGCAGGAAGATATCTACCGGTTCCTGTCGGCGTGGGCCAAGAAGCACGAGGTCATCGCGGATGGCGGCCGCTCGTGGCTGGCGGTCGGCGATTCCGGATGGACCATGCCGGTGCCCATCGTGCAATCGGGCAAGGGCTGGCGGTTCGACCCGGTCGCGGGCAAAGCCGAAATCCAGCGCCGCGCCATCGGTCGCAATGAACTGACCGCGATTGACACCCTGCAGCAGCTGCAGGCCGCGCAGACCCGCTATCAACAAGGCGTGGGGCAGGGCCGCTATGCCAGCCGCCTGGTCAGCCGACCCGGCACCATGGACGGCCTGTACTGGCCGGAAGTGCCCGGATCCCCGCCCCAGGCCTTCGGGCCGGACGCGTTGGCGATGGGGCCGGAGGTGCCCGTGGCGGACGCCTATGCCGGCTACCGCTACAAGGTGCTGCCGGGCGGACAGGACACCGCCTACCGCATCGTGGCGTGGCCGGCGCGCTACGGGCAGACCGGCATCGGCACCTTTGTCATCGGTCCGCAGGGCGGGGTGCTGGAAGCGGACCTGGGGCCTTCGTCCGCGTCCCGCGCGGCGGCCCTGCGAGAGCGCGATATCGCCTCTGGCGCCTGGGTCGACGCCAACGCGCAACCCGTTGGCGCCAAATGACTTTTCGACGTTTTCAGAGGGTTTTCAGGTGGGGGTTGTTGCGGGGTCGCAACAGGCGTGTACGTTTGTCGCCAAACCCCCCACTGTTGCGCTTTTGAAAGGCGGCTGTGCCTAAAATGGCGGGCACTGGGATCGGTGCCCGATCCCCTTTTGCCGGACCTTGAAATTGAATCCCTTGCATTTTGTCCGCTACGCCCTGGCCGGCGTAGGGATGGCGCTTAGCGCAGCGGCGGCATCCGCCCCGATTTTCGTCCTGAACTCCCTGGACGCCAATGTCAGCATCATCGATCCGGTGTCCTACAAGGAACTGCGGCGCGTGCCGACCGGCAAAGAACCGCATCACCTGTACCTGACCCCGGATGAGAAGTCGTTGATGGTGGCCAACGCCACCGGCAACACCATCACGATGATGGATCCCAAAACGGGCGACGTGCAGCGCACGCTGACCGGTATCGTCGATCCCTACCAGCTGCAGTTTTCGCCGGACATGAAGTGGTTCGTCACGGCGGCCAACCGCCTGGACCATATCGACATCTATGCCTGGCAGCCACAGGAAAAGGGCGCCGAGCTGAAGCTGGTCAAGCGCGTCCCGGCGGGCAAGACGCCCAGCCACATCATGATCGACAAGAAAAGCACCACGGCCTACGTGACGCTGCAGGACAGCGATCAGCTGATCGCCATCGACCTGGCCACGCAGACGCCCAAGTGGACGGTGTCCGTCGGCAAGACCCCGGCCGACGTGTTCCTGACGCCGGACCAGAAGACGCTGCTCGTGGCGCTGACCGGCGACTCGTTCGTCGAAGCCTACGACGTCAGCAACGGCCCCGCCAAACTGGTCAAGCGCATCCCCACGGCCGCCGGCGCGCACGCTTTCCGCGCGCAGGGCGACAAGCGCCACCTGTTCGTCAGCAACCGCACCGCCAACTCCATCAGCCGCATCGACATGCAGACGCTGGCCGTCACCGACACCTTCGCGGTGCCCGGCGGTCCCGATTGCATGGACGTGCTGGCCGACGGCAAGACGCTGCTGGTCACCTCGCGCTGGGCGCGCAAGATGACGGTGGTGGACCTTGAGCAGAAGAAGGTTGTGAACCAGGTGTCGGTCGGCAAGTCCCCCCACGGTGTGTGGACCTTGAACCATGCGCCAACAAGGTGAGAGCCCCCACGCCGCACCCGCTGTCGCGGGCTTGCTGCCCCCCGAGGGGGCGTTTTCACCTTGGGGCGGCCCGGCGGTGAAAAGCCTTCTTGCGGCGGTCCTGGCGTTCACTGTTCCGATGGCGAACGCGGCGGCGCCGACGACGTGCGACAAGCCGGTCTACTTGACCTTCGACACCGGCCACATGGGCGTGGCGCCGTTGATTGCGGATGTGCTCAACCGCCATCATGTCAAAGTCACCTTCTTCCTGGCCAATGAACGCACCAAGACCGACGGCGCGAGCCTGGACGACGTGTGGGCGCCGTGGTGGAAGGCGCGCGCTGCCGAAGGCCATGCCTTCGGTTCGCACACGTACGACCACGTCTACTGGCAGGGCGACCTGCCCGGCGGCAAGTTCCGCGTCAAGCCCAGCGCCGGCCCGGAAACGGGCAAGCGCGAGGAATGGACGGCCGAGCAGTATTGCGCCGAGATCAAGCGTTCGGCTACCCGCTTTCATCAGATGACGGGCCAGAACATGCTGCCGATCTACCGCGCGCCGGGCGGCAAGACTTCGCCCGCGCTGCTGAAGGCGGCCAAGGCGTGCGGATTCGAGCACGTGGGCTGGGCGCCCGCCGGCTTCCTGGGCGACGAGCTGCCCAGCGATAAATACCCCAATGCCAAGCTGCTGGACCAGGCGCTGCGCACCATCAAGCCGGGCGACATCCTGTTGGCCCACCTGGGCATCTGGTCGCGCCAGGACCCCTGGGCGCCTGCCGTGCTCGAGCCCTTGATTGTGGGCTTGCAGCAGAAGGGCTATTGTTTTGCTACCTTGAATACGCATCCCGCTTACCGCGATTGGATCGCCACGCATCACTGATCATGGATACGCTTAGTCAATTCTTCGGGGCCTGCCAGCAATGGCTCTTCGAAACGCTGATCCAGCCTGCGCTGTTTCACCTGGGGATGAGCAACTTCATCGAAGACGGCTACGACGCCACGATGTGGCTGCTGGTAGGCCTGGTGCAGATCGCCGTGCTGGTGCTGGTGTTTGGCCCCTTGCAGCGTCTGCGGCCGGTTGAAGCGGTCACCGACCGCCGCCAGATCGGCATCGACGTGCTGTACACGCTGATCCACCGCCTGGGCGTGTTCCGCCTGGCGCTGTTCTTCACGATCGACCCGTTCTGGGACAGCATCTTCGGACAACTGCACGTCTGGGGGTTTGCGCCCTTCCAGCTGGACCAGTACTGGCCCGGCGTGACGGACAAGGCCTGGGTCAGCCTGATCATCTACCTGCTGCTGTTCGACGCGGTGGACTACGTCTATCACCGTGCCCAGCACCGTTTCAGCTGGCTCTGGGCGTTGCATGCGGTGCATCACAGCCAGCGCCAGATGACCATCTGGAGCGACGACCGCAATCACCTGCTGGACGACATGCTGCGCGACGTGCTGGTCGTGTTCGTGTCGCAGCTGGTGGGCGTGCCGCCCGCGCAATTCGTGATCGTGGTGGCCATCACCCAGCTGGCGCAGAGCTTCTCGCACGCCAACCTGCGCATGCATTTCGGCGCGCTGGGCGAACGCTTGCTGGTCAGCCCGCGCTTTCACCGCCATCACCATTCCATCGCCTATGACGCGTCCTCGCCGGGGCCGGTGGGCGGCTACAACTTCGCCGCGCTGTTCCCGATCTGGGACGTGCTGTTCCGCACCGCCCGCTTTGGGGTGGGCTACGGCCCGACGGGCATCCACGACCAGCAGGCCGAATTGGGCGGACGCGACTACGGCCGCAGCTTCTGGTCGCAGCAATGGCTGGGGCTAAAGCGCATGGTAGGCCGCGACCGCGAACCCGTCTCCGCGCCGCCCAGCCCACCCGGCGCCGCGGAACGCGCGTGACGGCAACTGCCTGAACGGTTGCGTCCATTAAAAAACCGAGCCTTCGTGGCTCGGTTATTTTTATGGACATAGTGCTTCAGCCGGCTGGCGGCGCGTCGTGCGTGGTCTCGCGCTTGATCTCGTCGTGGCGGCGTTCCATCTCCTGGCGCAGTTCGCGGCGCAGGCGGGCGGCCTCGAAACGCTGCTTCTCTTCCAGGTTGCGCGGCGCCAGCGGGGGCACGGCGGTCGGCGCGCCCTTGTCGTCCACCGCCACCATCGTGAAATAGCAGCTGTTGGTGTGGCGCACCAGCTTCTTGCGGATGTCTTCGGTGACGACCTTGATGCCGATTTCCATCGAGGTGCGGCCGGTGTAGTTCACCGCCGCCAGGAAGGTCACCAGTTCGCCCACGTGGATGGGTTCGCGGAACACGACCTGATCGACCGACAGGGTCACTACGTATTGGCCGGCGTACCGGCTCGCACAGGCGTAGGCCACCTGGTCCAGGTACTTCAGGATGGTTCCGCCGTGCACGTTCCCTGAGAAATTCGCCATGTCCGGCGTCATCAGGATGGTCATCGACAATTGGTGGCTAAAGGCGTCGTCCATGGCGGGCGCTCATCATTCAGAAATAAAACGCCTATGGTAGCGGCAGGCGCCTGTCATGGCGCCGTCATTCGCGCCGCGTCTAGGGTTTCTTCGCCCCGGGGGGCGCGGTCTTCGGCGCGGCATTGGCCGGCGCGGCGGGCGCCGGCTCGGCCACCGGCTCTGCCACGGGAGCCTCTGCCGCCGGCGCCGTCTCCGCCACCGGTTGCGGTTCGTCGCGGACCAACGCGGGCGGCATCCACAAGCCGTCCAATAGCGCCGGGCCCGGCTCATAGGCGCGCAGCAGCACGGTCACCGGCCCCGCGGCCGCAACGGGCAGCCAATTGGCCTGTTCCTCGGGCGCAGGCGGCGCATGGCTGATGTGCACGTCCAGCGAGCCGTCGGCGTTGTAGCGCAAGGGCGCGCGGTCGCCCAGCGCGTAGCGGTTCAGCAGGTTGGCCACCGGCAGGCCCTGGCCGTCATAGGCGGCCAGCGACCACGCCGCGCCCGCGGGCGGCAACTGGCCGCTTTCAAAGTGCAGCACGTAGCGGTGCGCGCCATCGATCGGCGCACCCTGGCTGTCGGCCGCCAGCAGCAGCACCATCTGGTCTTCGGGCAGGCCCGACCCCGGTTGGGCCTGGGCCGCCAGCGCGCGGCGCAGATAGGCGCTGCCATACACGCCGACGCTGGCGGTTTCCTGCTGCCAGCCGTTGACGGCGCGCAGCGTGCCGCCGGCGGCCGCTTCCATGCGTTCACGTCCGGCGCGCAGGCCCCGGCGCATGCCTTGCTTGGCGGGATGGTCCAGGCGGTCGAATTCGAAGGTCCTGCCGGCGATCAGGCCCACCCGGCGCAACTGCGCCAGCACAGGCTGATCGGTCGCGTGCGGCGGATGCTTGCGCAGCAATTCCGCCGCGTAGGTGAAAAAGGCGTCGGTGGGCATGGATTCCACCTGTTCGCGCACGGGGATCTTCAGGTCCAGGTTCGGGTCGGACTTCACGCGCTGCGATTGCGCCGGCAGGTTCCATTGCGCAAGCGGCGTCAGCGTGAAGCCGTCCTGCAAGGCGTTGACGGCGGCGTAGTCGGCCGGCCCGTCGGTCTGGATCAGCACCTTTGCCCACACGTGCGCCGTGGGGGCGTCGATGCGCGCCATGCCCGAGGGCAGCGTGCCCGTCCAGCCCGGCGGCACGATCACGGTGTTGCCCTTGGCCGTGCCGGTCGTGCGCTTGCCTAGCGCGGCGAACACGTCCGTCCACATGTCCAGCAGGGTGAGCGTGTACCGCCGACCCTGGGTGTCCGGCACCGACAGCACCACGGGGCCGGCCGTCAGGTCCAGCCAGCCGGTGCTGCGCAGCATGTCGGGGTTGGCCCACGGCGTAGCCGCGCCCGGCTGGGGCAGGGTGCGGACATGCAGGAACGCGTTGGACGGCGCGCCCTGGGCGCCCTGCGACGGGTGCGTGAATTGGCGCCGCGTCAGGTCCATCGTGACGAGGGGGTAGAAATACAGGTAGCCGTCCATGGCCGCCTGGTGGGCGGCCTCGGTGGCGGCGGCGGCCGGCGTCAGGGCGGCGCGCGCGGGGGCTGCGGCGGCGGGGGCGGGCGCCCCGGCCAGAACGGCAAGGGACAGGGCCAGCGGGGCAAAGCGGCGCATCGGCGCTCCAGCGGTCAGGCAAAAAAAGGGTGGAAAAGGGCCGGTCTAGCCACGGCCGCCGGCAATGGTAGCAGCCTGCCAACCCTCCAAAATCTGCGAACAACTCCCATTTCGCTGCCAAATCCCGGGCGCCAGCGGGTTTGACCCATGGCACGGCCATGCGGCTTCGGAATATACTTGTTGAAATATCCTTGGAAGTTGTAGGGCTTTTTCCTTCGGACGAGCCTCCGGCTTTCGTCATTCACCAGGAGAGGAGTGCTTCATGGTCAACATGAATCGCCGCCAGTTCTTCAAGGTGACAGGTGCAACCCTGGCAGGCTCCAGCCTGGCATTGCTCGGGGTTGCTCCCGGCACAGCCATGGCTGAGGTGCGCCAGTACAAACTTGCGCGCATGACCGAAACGCGCAACACCTGTCCCTACTGTTCGGTCGCCTGCGGTTTGCTGATGTACGGTCTGGGCGACGGCGCCAAGAACGCGCGCGCCAGCATCATGCACATCGAAGGCGACCCCGACCACCCCGTCAACCGCGGCACGCTCTGTCCGAAGGGCGCGGCTCTGATCGACTTCATCCACAGCCCCAACCGCCTGAAGTTCCCGGAATACCGGGCGCCCGGGTCGGACAAATGGGTACGGATGTCGTGGGACGACGCCCTGACGCGCATCACCAAGCTCATGAAAGCCGACCGCGACGCGAACTTCGTCGAGAAGACCGCGGACGGCAAAACGGTAAACCGGTGGCTGACCACCGGCATGCTGGCCGCCTCGGCAAGCAGCAACGAGGTGGGCTACATCACGCACAAGACAGTGCGCAGCATGGGGATGCTGGCGTTCGACAATCAAGCCCGTGTCTGACATGGCCCGACGGTGGCAGGTCTTGCCCCGACGTTTGGCCGTGGAGCGATGACGAACCATTGGGTCGACATCAAGAACGCGGACGTAGTACTGATCATGGGCGGCAATGCCGCCGAGGCCCACCCGTGCGGGTTCAAATGGGTCACGGAAGCGAAAGCCCATAACAAGGCGAAGCTGATCGTCGTGGATCCGCGCTTTACGCGCTCGGCATCCGTGGCGGACTTCTACGCGCCCATACGCACCGGCACCGACATCATCTTCCTGGGTGGCGTCATCAAGTACCTGTTGGATCACGACAAGATCCAGCACGAGTACGTGCGCAACTACACCGACTTTTCCTACATCGTGCGCGAGGACTTCACGTTCGACGCGGGCCTGTACTCGGGCTACAACGCCGAGAAGCGCACGTACGACAAGGCAAGCTGGGACTACGAGCGCGGCGACGACGGTTTCGTCAAGACGGACCCCACGCTGACGCATCCGCGCACGGTGTATCAGCTGATGAAGAAGCACTACTCGCGCTACACCGAAGAGATGGTCGAGCGCGTGTGCGGCACGCCCCGCGACAAGTTCCTGAAGGTGTGCGACATGCTGGCCTCCACGGCCACCACCGACCGCGCCGCCACGATCCTGTACGCGCTGGGCTGGACGCAGCACTCCATTGGCTCGCAGATCATTCGTACCGGCGCCATGGTGCAGCTGCTGCTGGGCAATATCGGTATTGCGGGCGGCGGCATGAACGCGCTGCGCGGGCACTCGAACATTCAGGGCCTGACCGACCTGGGCCTGATGTCGAACCTGCTGCCGGGCTACATGACCCTGCCCAACGAGCCCGAACAGGACTACGCCAAGTACATCGAGACGCGCGCGTTGAAGCCCCTGCGGCCCAACCAGCTCAGCTACTGGCAAAACTACAGCAAGTTCCACGTGAGCCTGATGAAGGCCTGGTGGGGCAAGTCGGCCACTGCCGAGAACAATTGGGCGTTCGACTACCTGCCCAAGCTCGACAAGATGTACGACATGCTGCAGGTCTACGAGCTCATGGTCCAGGGCAAGATGAACGGCTACATCGCGCAGGGCTTCAACCCCCTGGCAGCCGCGCCCAACAAGGGCAAGCTGAACGACGGTTTCGCCAAGCTGAAGTTCCTGGTCATCATGGACCCGCTGGTCACCGAGACCTCGGAGTTCTGGCGCAACGCGGGCGAACACAACGATGTGGACCCCACCAAGATCCAGACCGAGGTCTTCCGCCTGCCCACCACCTGTTTCGCCGAGGAAGACGGCGCGCTGGTGAACTCCGGGCGCTGGCTGCAATGGCACTGGAAGGGCGCCGAGCCTCCGGGCGAAGCCAAGAGCGACATCGAAATCATGTCGCTGATCTTCACGCGCCTGCGCAAGATGTACCAGGAGGAAGGCGGCAAGTACCCCGACCCCATCGTCAACCTGTCCTGGCCGTACTCCAATCCGCAAAACCCCACCGCGGAAGAGCTGGCCAAGGAATATTCGGGCAAGGCGTTGGTGGACGTCATGGACCCCAAGGACCCCACCAAGCTCGTGCGCAAGGGCGGCGAGCAAGTGGCGGGTTTTGCGGAACTGCGCGACGACGGTTCCACGGCCAGCGGCTGTTGGATCTTCGCCGGCGCCTGGGGCCCTGGCGGCAACCTGATGGCGCGCCGCGACAACAGCGACCCCACCGGCATCGGTCAGACCCTGAACTGGGCCTGGGCGTGGCCGGCGAACCGCCGCATCCTGTACAACCGCGCGTCGTGCGACGTGTCCGGCAAGCCGTTCAACCCGCGGCGCAACCTGATCTCGTGGAACGGCAAGATCTGGGTAGGCGCGGACATTCCCGACTTCAAGGGAGACGAGAACCCGGATGGCGGCATGGGTCCGTTCATCATGAACCCGGAAGGCGTGGCGCGCTTCTTTGCGCGAGCGGGCATGGCCGAAGGGCCTTTCCCTGAACACTACGAGCCCTTCGAGACGCCGCTGGGCTACAACCCGCTGCATCCCAAGGCCAAGGGCGTCACCAGCAATCCGGCGGCGCGCGTCTTCAAGGACGACCTGGCCGCGATGGGCACGGCGGACAAGTTCCCGTACGTGGCCACCACCTACCGCCTGACCGAGCACTTCCACTACTGGACGAAGAACGTGCGCATCAACGCCATTCTCCAGCCCGAGCAGTTCGTGGAAATCGGCGAAGCGCTGGCCAAGGAATTGGGCATCGCCAACGGGTCGCGGGTGAAGGTGTCGTCCAACCGCGGCTACATCAAGGCGGTTGCGCTGGTCACCAAGCGCTTGCGGGCGCTGACCATCGAGGGCAAGACCGTGCACCACGTGGGCATCCCGATCCACTGGGGTTTCGTGGGCCTGGCCAAGCCCGGCTTCATCGCCAACACGCTGACGCCTGTCGTGGGCGACGGTAATTCGCAGACACCGGAATTCAAGTCGTTCCTGGTGCAGGTCGAAAAGGCTTAGGAGAACCGTCATGTCCCTGCAATCCCTAGACATCAAACGGCGCTCCGCCACGACCACGCCGCCGCCGGGCATCCGTGAACCCGTCACGGGCTCGGTGGCCAAGCTGATCGACGTCTCCAAGTGCATCGGGTGCAAGGCTTGCCAAAGCGCCTGCATGGAATGGAACGACCTGCGCGACGAGATCGGCACCAACGTGGGCGTCTACGACAACCCGGCCGACCTGACCGAGCATTCCTGGACCGTCATGCGCTTCTCGGAATACGAGAACCCCGCCGGCGACCTGGAATGGCTGATCCGCAAGGACGGCTGCATGCACTGCGAGGATCCGGGCTGCCTGAAAGCCTGTCCCTCGCCGGGCGCCATCATCCAGTACAACAACGGCATCGTGGATTTCCACGAAGAAAACTGCATCGGCTGCGGCTACTGCATCACCGGCTGCCCGTTCAACGTGCCGCGCATCTCGAAGAAGGACCACAAGGCGTACAAGTGCACCCTGTGTTCCGACCGCGTGGCCGTCGGCCAGGAGCCGGCCTGCGTCAAGGCCTGTCCCACCGGCGCCATCGTGTTCGGCACCAAGGAAGACATGAAGCACCACGCCGAAGAGCGGATCGTGGACCTGAAGTCCCGCGGTTTCGACCAGGCCGGCCTGTATGACCCGCAGGGCGTGGGCGGCACCCACGTCATGTATGTGCTGCATCACGCCGATCAGCCCGGGCTGTATCACGGGCTGCCCAAAGACCCGCATATCAGCCCCATGGTGTCGTTGTGGAAGGGGCTGGCCAAACCGCTGGGCGTGGCCGCGATGGCCCTGACCGCCTTGGCGGGCTTCTTCCACTACGCCCGCGTCGGGCGCAACGAGGTCTCGGAAGAAGACGAACGCCGTGCCGAAGAGGAGGTGCGCCATGACTGAAGACCGCCATCACCGCCGCATCAAGCGCTATTCGCCGGGCGAGCGCACCAACCACTGGATCATTGCCTTCACGTTCATCCTGTTGGCGCTCTCCGGCCTGGCGCTGTTCCATCCGTCGATGTTCTGGCTGTCCAACCTGTTTGGCGGCGGCCCCTGGACGCGCATCCTCCATCCCTTCATCGGCTTGGTGATGTTCGTCTGCTTCGTCGTGTTCGCCGGCCACATGTGGCGGCACAACCTCATGACGAAGGCGGACCGCCAGTGGTTGAAGCAGCTGAACGACGTGGTCGAGAACCGCGAAGAAAAGCTGCCGGAAGTCGGCAAGTACAACGCCGGCCAGAAGCTGCTGTTCTACGTGCTGGTGCTGTGCATGCTGGGGCTGTTTGCCAGCGGCATCGTGATCTGGCGCGAATTCTTCGCGTTCTACTTCCCGATCTGGGTGGTGCGAGTCGCCTCCGTGGTGCACGCCGTGACGGCGCTGGTGCTGATCTGCTCGATCATCGTGCACATCTACGCAGCGATCTGGGTCAAGGGATCGCTCACCGCGATGCTGCGGGGTTATGTCACCGCCGGCTGGGCGTGGAAACACCACCGCGCCTGGTTCCGCGAGCAAATTCGAAAGTAGAGCCAGTTTTATCCTGACCGCACGGCTGCTATCCTTCTTTGAAGGCTGGCAGCCGTGTTTGTTTTCTTGGAGACACCATTGCAGCGAATTCTTCCGCGCGGCGAGATCGAAGCGCTAGACCATAATGTCATCCCCCGCGTCAGCCTGCCCGACCGCGCGTCGGTGTTTGCGACGCGTGCCGCGCGCTTGCGGCAATTGGCGGCCGATAGTCCCGTCGCTGACTATCTTTTGCTGATGGCGCAATTGGTTGACGCCCAGCAGCGCGCGCTGAAAGACTGTGCGGCGCCGGAGGCGTCGGAAGACCGCGTCGCGCTGGCGCAGGCCCATGGCATGCCGCCTTTGCAGGCTATCGGCTGGCCGCGCGACCCGATGTGGCGCAACATCCTCGCGCAGCTGGTAGACGAGGTGTCGCGCGGCAAGAACGTGCCGGCCGAAGCCATCGAGGTCTGCGCCGCGCTGCGCCGGGCGGTGGACGAAGACCCTGAATCGCTGGAAGACCTGGCTGAAGCCGTGTTGGCCGAGCAGGACCAGGGCGTGGACAGCGCCGCGGCGCCCTTCGTGATGGCGGCCTTGCAGGTTTACTGGACCGATCTGGCCAGCCGCTTCGACGACAAGCAGTTGCCGGTGGTCAGCCCGTTCGGCGTCTGCCCCGTCTGCGCCAGCCTGCCGGTGGCCAGCGTGGTGCGCGTGGGCGGCCAGTTTGAAGGCTACCGCTACCTGTGCTGCAGCCTGTGCGCCACGCAATGGCACATGGTGCGCGTGAAGTGCACGCACTGCGAAGACGTGGAATCGGTGGCGTACCAGGCCATCGACGGGCGCTCACCTGCCATCAAGGCCGAGACCTGCGACCACTGCCACACCTACCGCAAGATCTTCTATCAGGACAAGGACCTGCACGTGGAGCCGGTGGCCGACGACCTGGCCAGCCTGATGCTGGACGTGCTGGTGGGCGAAGCGGGTTATTCGCGCGCCAGCGGCAACCCCCTGTTGTGGCATGGCGCCGAGGAATAGCATGGCCGAGCACCCGTCAGAGGGCGCCGCGGCCTCCGTGGCCGCCGTGTCCGACATCCCGCCGCTGGATCGCCTGCTGAACGCCGACGCCCTGCGCGCCGCCTTGGACACGCACGGCCGCACCCAGGTGGTGGCGGCGCTGCGGCGCGACCTGGACGCGCAACGCCAGCGCGCGTTGGCCGGCCAGTTGCCGCGCAACGAACTGGATACGCCGGTGGTGGCCGCCCGCGTGTCGGCGGCGTTGGACAAGGCGGCCCAGCCGCGCCTGCGCGCCGTCTACAACCTGACCGGCACGGTGTTGCACACCAATCTGGGGCGGGCGCTGCTGCCCGACGAGGCGGTCGCGTCGGTGCTGCGCGCGCTGACCACGCCTGCCAACCTGGAGTTCGATCTGGACACCGGCGGCCGCGGCGACCGCGACGACCTGATCGACGAGCTGCTGTGCGAACTGACCGGCGCCGAGGCCGCGACCGTCGTCAATAACAACGCCGCCGCCGTCCTGCTGATGCTCAACGCGCTGGCCGACCGACGCGAGGTCGTGGTGTCGCGCGGTGAACTGGTCGAGATCGGCGGCGCGTTTCGTATCCCCGACATCATGAAGCGCGCGGGCGCCAAGCTGGTGGAAGTGGGCACCACCAACCGCACCCACGCCGCCGACTACGACAACGCCATCGGCCCGCGTACGGCGATGCTGATGAAGGTGCATTGCAGCAACTACGCCGTCACCGGTTTCACCAAAAGCGTCGGCGTGGCCGAGGTGGCGGCGCTGGCGCACGCGAAAGGGCTGCCGGCCACGGTGGACCTGGGCAGCGGCACGCTCGTGGACCTGACCCAGTTCGGCCTGCCCAAGGAAGACACGGTGCGCGAAACCATCGCCGCTGGCGCTGATCTGGTGACCTTCAGCGGCGACAAGCTGCTGGGCGGCCCGCAGGCCGGCCTGCTGGTGGGCCGCGCCGACCTGATCCGCAAGATCAAGAAGAATCCGCTCAAGCGCGCCTTGCGCGTCAGCAAGCTGACGCTGGCCGCGCTGGAGCCCGTGCTGGGCCTGTACCGCGCGCCGGAATTCCTGGCGCAGCGCCTGACCACCTTGCGCCTCCTGACCCGCCCGCAGCGCGAGATCCAGCCGCAGGCCGAACGGCTGCGTGGCGTGCTGGCGCATGCGGCCGGCGCCTCCTATGCGGTCGAGGCCGTGCCCATGTTCAGCCAGATCGGCAGCGGGGCGCTGCCGGTGGACCAGTTGCCCAGTTGGGGGCTGGCGGTGCGCTACACGGGCAGCGGGCGGCCGGGGCGCCACCTGGACAAGCTCGAGGCGCAATTGCGCCGCCTGCCCACGCCCGTCATCGGCCGCATCGCCGACGACGCCTTGTGGCTGGACCTGCGCTGCCTGGAAGCGCGCGACGAGGCCGCCTTTGCCGCGCAGCTGGCGGAGTCGCTGGCATGATCATCGGCACCGCCGGCCATATCGACCACGGCAAGACCACGCTGGTGCGCGCCTTGACCGGCGTCGACACCGACCGGCTCAAGGAAGAGAAAGCGCGCGGCATTTCCATCGAACTTGGCTACGCCTATACGCCGCTGGCCAATGGCGACGTGTTGGGCTTCATCGACGTGCCCGGCCACGAGAAGCTGGTGCATACGATGGCGGCCGGCGCCAGCGGCATCGACTTCGGCCTGCTGGTGGTGGCGGCGGACGACGGCGTCATGCCGCAGACGCGCGAACACTTGGCCATCCTGTCCCTGCTGGGCGTGGCGCAAGGCGCGGTGGCGCTCACCAAGGCCGACCGCGCCGACGCCGCCCAACAAGCGGCCGTGCGCGCCGAGATCGCGGAACTTGCCGCCGGCACCTTCCTGGCGGGCGCGCCGGTGTTCGCGGTGCAGGCCTCGCAAGCGGGCGATGCCGGCACCGCGGAACTGAAATCTTATCTGCACGCCCAGGCTGAAGGCCTGCGCCAGCGCGACGGCGCCGGCCTGTTCCGGCTGGCGGTGGACCGCGTGTTCACGCTGGCGGGGCACGGCACCGTGGTGACCGGCACCGCGCACGCGGGCCAGGCCCGCGCGGGCGACGACACGGCCGATCTGCGCTTGATGCCCGCGGGCACGCGGGTGCGCGTGCGCAGCATCCACGCGCAGAACCAGCCCAGCGAAACCGGCGTGGCGGGCCAGCGCTGCGCGCTGAACCTGGCCGGCATCGACAAGAACGCCATTGCGCGCGGCGACTGGATCGCGGACGCCCGCTGCTTCCTGCCTTCGCGCCATATCGACGTGGCGCTGACGCTGCTTGCTTCCGCCGACGCGCCCGTGCGCGCCTGGGCGCCGCTGCACGTGCACATCGGCGCCGCGCGCCACGTGGCGCACGTGGTGCCGCTTAGCGCCGAGACGCTGGCACCGGGTCAGTCCGGCTGGGTGCAACTGGTCTTTGACGAGCCGGTCTGCGCCATGCCGGGCGACCGCTACATCGTGCGCAATGCGCAAGCGACGCGCACCGTTGGCGGCGGCCGCGTGCTGGACCCGAATGCGCCGGACCGCAAGCGCCGGGCGGCCTCGCGCCTGCAGGGCTTACAGGCGTTGTCCGACATGCTGGACGGCGGCGGCCTGCCGCCGGTGCTGGCGCACGCGCCGCTCGGGTTGGATGAAGGCGCCTTGCAGCGCCTGACCGGCAAGCCCGTGAGCGCGATCGAAGCGCCGCATGGCGCGTTGTGGATCGAGACGCGCAATGCGCAGGCGCCGCGCACCCTGATCCTGGCCACGCATTGGGACGCCCTGCGCGAGCGCGTCGAACAGGCTCTGGCGGCCTTCCATCAAAGCGCGCCCGACGAGCCGGGTCCGGACAGCGCGCGCTTGCGCCGGATGGCGATGCCGGTGGGGCCGGACGCCTTGTGGACGGCCGTGCTGGACCATCTGCAGCGCGACGGGCGCGTGGCGCGCAACGGCCCCTGGCTGCATCTGCCGGCCCATACCTCCACGCTGGCCGACGCGGAATCGGCGCTGGCCGCGCGCCTGCTGCCATTGCTGGAGCAGGGCGCCTTCGATCCACCCTGGGTGCGTGACCTGGCCCGCACGCAGAACGAACCCGAAGAGCGCGTGCGGCAGTTGCTGCGCAAGCTGCTGCGCCGCGGCGACGTGGCGCAGGTGGTGAAGGACCTGTTCTATCACCGGGACCAGGTGCGGGCGCTGGCGCGGATCGCGGCGGACCTGGCGGCGCAGCCGGCGGGCCTGAACGCAGCGGTGTTCCGCGATGCGACGGGGCTGGGCCGCAAGCGCGCCATCCAGATCCTGGAGTTCTTCGACCGGGTGGGCTATACGCGGCGGGTGCGCGATACGCACGTCTTGCGGGCGGAAAGCGCGTACGCGGCGATGCAGGTGAACGCAGAGCCGGTATCATAGGCGGGCTGCTGAGGAAGGCATTCGTGCCCGGCGGCACGGCTGGGCTTCAAACCCAGTTGGGGGCGTCAGACGTTCCCAGGTAGGTTCGACTCCTGCTGCCTTCCGCCACACGCTTTAACTGCGCAGCATCCGCGTCACCACGCCCGTCACGCGGTCCGACTGCCAGTCCAGTTCCCCCAAATGCCAATACCGGATCGATCCGCCGCGGTCCAGCAGGTAGTTGGCGGGCAATCCGATCGCTTCCCATTTCTTGGACGCCGCGCTGTTGCGGTCATGCAGCACCGTGCCGGCCACGGGCCATTTCGCCAGGAAGGTCGAGACCTTGCCCAGCGCCTCGCCGACGTTCACGGCCACCAGCCGCAAGCCTTCTTCGCGGTGGCGCTTGGCCATGGCGGACATCAACGGGATTTCATCGCGGCAGGGCTCGCACCAGGTGGCCCAGAAACTGACAATGACGACGTTGCCGCGCCAAGCCGAGAGCTTCTGTTCGCGGCCGGCCAGGTCTGGCAGGACGAGGGCGGGCGTGGGCGCAGTCCACGGCGCCCAGTCGGGGCCGGTGGCGGTTTTCAGCGCCGAGTCGCTGGCAGCCCGCGCCCAGCCGGGCAGGGCGGCCAACGACAGGCCGGATTGCAGCAGGCGGCGACGGCTGATCAAGGCGGCTTCCTCCGCGGGCGGGTCAGATGGCGATGGGTTTGGCGCTGAGCTTGTAGCTGAAGCTGTCGGGGTCCAGGCTGTCCAGCCGTCCCGCGCTGGTCTCGCCGTTGGGATACATCAGGAAGGGCACCGGGTCATGCGCCGATCCCGGCAGCACGACGTCGTGGCCGTGGTTGTACGCGACCCAGTTCATTTCCCACGCGCCAAACAGCATGACGCGCGCGGCGCGCACCTTCGCGTCGGTCAGCGGCAATTCGCCCGGGGGCTCTTCCAGCATGACCTTGCGCACGTCGGCGGGGTCGACCGGAATCCAGCCATAGCCGGCGGCGTAGAACTCGGCGCGGCAGTGTTGGGCTTTCGTGACGTCGCCGGCCTTGCCCAGGCTCTTGTAGCCCAGCTCGGAATTGGCCACGCGCAAGCCATAGGCGTCGCGTGCGGGGATGCCGGCGGCGCGGGCCAGGGCCACGAACAACGCGTTGATGTCGGCGCATTTGCCGTTCAGGTCGTTCGCCGTCAGCATGTAGCGCACGTCGCCCACGCCGCAGCCGCGGGTCGCGGCCGTCCTGCAGGTGTTTTCCACCACCCATTCGTAGATGGCGCGGGCGCGCGCCAGGTCGCCTTGGTGGCCGCGCGTGATCTGGTCCGCCGTGGTCTTGACGATGCCGTCGGTGGGCAGTAGTGCGGTGGGTTTCAGGAACTCGCGCAGCGCGGCGGGGCGTTCAAGCACGGCGTCCGAGGGCGGCGGCTGCGTCAGGTCGACCCGGCGATTGCGCGTCTGGAAGCGGCTGGTCACGGTGACGTTGCGCGGGGCCTGGGCATCGGGCCATTGCACGGCCAGCATCTGCACGTCGTAGCCGGGCGCCCGCATCAGCTGGGCGGTGCCGCCGCCGCTGACCTGCCAGGTGCTTTGCGCGCCGCGCTGGTACGGCGTGTCAGTGGCGTACGGCACCGGCACCCAGATGCGCGTGTGCGCGCCGGGGTCTTTCACGCTGATGTCGGTGGTCAGTTCAAAGCTGCGCCAGTCGGCGCTGACGGGAGCCTGCTGGGCGCGCAGCACCTGCGGCAAGGCGGTTGTGGCGGCGCACAATGCGCCGGAGAGTCGGAGAAAGTGTCGGCGATCCATGAAGCCCTCACGCACGGTGAAGTTTGGCTATCGGTGCGCCCTTGGCCGGGCGGCCGTCCCTTGGGGTGTGCTCCTACGCATCCTGCCGGATCATCATAGAGCCAACCTCGGCGGCGGTGCTATCCTTTTTCCATTGACCCATGGAGATTGAAATGACCCAGGATGTTGCCACGGCGGCTGTGCCGCGTTTGACGTCGTTGTCCCACGGGGGCGGCTGTGGCTGCAAGATCGCGCCCGGCGTGCTGTCCGAACTGCTCAAGCGCTTCGGCCCCGCCGCCAGCTATCCGAACCTGATGGTGGGCACCGAGACCGCCGACGACGCCGCGGTCTACCGCTTGAACGACGAGCAGGCGCTCATCGCCACCACTGACTTCTTCATGCCCATCGTGGACGACCCGTTCGACTTCGGCCGCATCGCGGCCACGAACGCGCTGTCGGACGTATACGCGATGGGCGGCACGCCCATCATGGCGCTGGCCATCGTCGGCATGCCGATCAACGTGCTGCCGCACAGCGTTATCGCCGACATCCTGCGCGGCGGCGAATCGGTCTGCGAGGACGCGGGCATTCCGGTCGCGGGCGGCCACAGCATCGATTCCGTCGAGCCGATCTACGGCCTGGCAGCGATGGGCCTGGTGCACCCCGGCCGTCTCAAGCGCAACGCGGATGCGCGGGCGGGCGACGTGCTGATCCTGGGCAAGGCGCTGGGCGTGGGCATCCTGTCGGCCGCGCTGAAGAAGAACCGGCTGGACGACGCGGGCTACCGCGTGATGATCGACACGACCACGCGCCTGAACCGCCCTGGCTCGGCGCTGGCCGCGCTGGACGGCGTGCACGCGATCACCGACGTGACGGGCTTTGGCCTTTTGGGGCATGCGCTGGAGATGGCGCGCGGCGCGAAGCTGACCGCGCGGCTGCGCCTGGACGCCTTGCCCTGGTTGCCGGGCGTGCAGGCCTTCGCGGCCGATGGCGTGATCACCGGCGCCTCCGGCCGCAACTGGGCGTCCTATGGGGGCTCGGTGCAGCTGGGCGCGGCGGTCACCGACACGCAGCGTGCGTTGCTGACCGATCCGCAGACGTCCGGCGGCTTGCTCGTGGCCTGCGCACCCGAGGCCGCGGACGCCGTGCTGGACCTGTTCCGCAGCCAGGGCTTCGAACAGGCTGCCGTGGTCGGCGAGATGACCGCCGGCGACGCGCAGGTGCGCGTGGAATAAGCGGGTCGACCAGGCGGGGCTATGGCCGCGGGTGGGGGTGCGGCTGCGTCTGCACCTGATAGTTGATCTGCCAGCGCAGCAGGTCGGGGTAGGCGCGCAGGCGCTTCTGCTCGGCCAGCTGCGCCGTTGAGGTGTCCTGCTCGCGGGCAAGCGCCAGGCCGGCGGGGCCGGCCCACGGCAGGATCTTGCCCGGCCGGGTCTGACGGTAGACGCCCTCTTGCGTGATCGTCACGTCCGGGTCGTTCATCCCGAAGCACCATACCGGATCCGTCCGCGCGGCCAGCAGGTCGCAGCCGGTGCGAAAGTAAGGCGTGTCCGGCAGGCTCAACTGGTACAGCGTCGGCATGATGTCCTTGTGGCTGCCCACGCGCGCCGGGTCATACGTGGCGCCGGCCCGATAGCCGGGCGGCACGTACAGGTAGAACGGCACCGCGCGCGCCAAGGCCGCGTCCTTGTCGTCCTGGTAATCGATGCCCAACAGGTTGTGATCGCCCGTGACCGCCACGATGGTGCGGCTGCTGCTGGCAGAGGCCTTCACGCGTGTCAGGAAGCGTCCCAGCTGGTCGTTGGCATAACGCAGCGTGTCGAAGGCGTCGGCAAGGCCATCCCAGGCTTTGAAGTACGGCTGGCGCGTCACGTCGTACAGCGGCAGGTCGCCGTGCTTGCCGCCTTCGGGAATGAGGAACGGCGGGTGATGCGTGGTGGACAGCGCGATGATGAAGAGCGGCGCACCGTCCGGGTCTGCCTCGGCCAGGCGGCTTTCGATGTAGCGGAACATGTACTCGTCGGGGACGCCCCAGGTGCCGGCTTCGGCCTCGGGATAACGGGCTCGCAGGGTCTGCTGGTCGATGAATTCATGGGCGCCCAGATGCGTGGCGAACGTGCCCAGGTTGCGCCATGTGGCGGCGCCTGACGTGACGAAGAGCACGCGGTAGCCCCGTGCCAGATACGGCGCGAAGGCGTTGCTGGCGAACTCGGCGTCGGCCGCGGACGATTGGCCGATGGCGGACACCGGGCTGCGCACCAGCAGGCGCGACAGCGAATCGATGGTGCCGTTGCCTTCCGACAGGAAGCGGTCGAAGCGCCAGTCCTGTTGCCAATGCGGCCGCAGCGCGCCCAGCAGGTCGCGTCCCGGCTGGTCATAGGCGTTCAGGTGGTGCCCCATGCTTTCCATGACCTGCAGCACGACGTGCGGCGGCCGCGCGCGGGCCGCCGCATTGGCCGCGGTGACGGCCATGAAGGGTTGCAGGCCCTGCGCGGGGTGGCCCAGGAAGCGCTCGTACAACGCCTGGCCCGCTGCGGCCGTGACCGGTTGGAAGCGCTTGTCGTTGCCGCGTTCGGCCAGGGCCCAGAAAAATGACGAAATGCCATTGGGCGCAATGTCGTTCAAGAGCCGCACGCTGGAGATGCTGGTGTCGTCCTTGTTCAAGGGGAAGCGGCCCAGTGATCCGCGGCACGCCAGCACGGTGATCGCGACGATCAGCAGCACACGCAGCGCAGCCGGGGCCAGCGCGCGGCGCTGCAGCGGGAGGCGCTGCACGCGCCGTTGCCAGCGTGTGCCCAGCCACCACGTAGAGGCCAGCACCGCCGACAGCAGCAGCCCTGCCTGCGCCACGGGGTAGCCGTGCCACAGCGTCATCGCGATGGCGCGGGTGTCGTCGTCGATCAGGCCAAATACGAAGATGTCGATCGACCGCGAAAACGTGGCGTAGTAGCAGACCGTCACTACCGTCGAGGCCGCGAACAGGGCGGCCAGGCCGGCGCCCACGCCGGGCATCCAGCGCAGCCAGCGCGCGTGCAAGGCCTGGCTGCCAGCGGCCAGCATCGCCAGCAGCAGCAAGGCCGAAAAGACGATGCTCGTCACCTTGATGTCGAACAGCAGCCCGACGCCGAGCGACTTGCCCACGTCCTGCGGACGCGCCGCATAGGTCGCTGGCGGCGCATAGGTCGCAAGCAGGTAGGCGCGGCCTGCAAACTGCGCCAGCACACTGACCAGCCAGGGCGCCAGGATAAGCAGGAACGCGCGTTGGACGTTGAGAAACCAGTCTTGCCACGCGTACGCGGGAGGAAAACGCTTCATTTGCACCGGGGGAAGGAGCTATCGGTCAACACGCAGATAACGGCAATAGGATGCCCGCGGTCCTGTCGGGCGAGACCGGCGCGGGGGAGGGCGCATAAAAGAGATTCCGGCCCGTGTCCAGGGGCGCGCAGCCCCTAGGGGCGGAATGGCAGCGAGCGATCGGGGCTTTTCGAGGTGGGTTTAACGCGGCCGTTCGCCATGCAGCGCGAAATGTACAGGGGGCCGGGCCCGAATGTACAAAGGTTTGTATAGCTTTGTGATGGAGGCGTACCGGGCTTAACCGGTGTGCGTCGCGGGGGACAGGTCGCGCGCGGTCATGGCGGCCTGTTCGGTCAGCCACTGCGCCACCACATCGGCGTCCGGCGTGCTGCGGCGCGCGTTGCGCACCAGCCAGTAGGCATGTTCCGTCGCGCGGGCCGCCTGCCCGCCCACCGCCTCCAGCCGGCCGTCCGCCAGCATGGGCGCGATCAACGCCAGCCGGCCCAGCGCGATGCCGTGGCCCGCCAGCGCGGCAAGCACGATCTGGTCGTACTGGTTAAAGCGCAGCATGCCCTTGGCGCGGGTGCGGCCCAGCCCGCGCGCGTTCAGCCATTCGGACCATTGCAGCCACGGGCGGGTCGGGTCGTCGAATTCCAGCAATACATGGCGTTGCAATTCGCGGGCATCCAGGTCGCGCGCCTGCAAGGACGGATGGGCCACCGGCACCACGGATTCCCCGAACAGCCAGACCGCCCCGTCCGGCACCATGTCGCGCGGGCTGTAGCGGATGGCGATGTCCACGCTTTCGCGGTCGATGTCGATCAGGCGGTTGTCGGCGGCCACGCGTACGTCGATATGCGGGTGCGCCGCCTGAAATTCCCCCAACCGGGGCAGCAGCCACAGGGACGCCACGCCGATGGTCGTGGTCACCGTGACCGGCGTGCGCCGTTCGGGGGCGCGCAGCTGTTCGGTCAGGTCGCCCAGCTGGCTCAGCCACACGTCGGCCATGCGGAACAGTTGCGCGCCTTCCGACGTGAACGACACGCTGCGAAAACCCCGCACCAGCAGCGGCACGCCCAGATGCGCCTCCAGCGCCCGGATCTGGCGGCTGACGGCTGACTGCGTCACATGCAGATCCTGCGCGGCCAGCGTGATGCTCATGCGGCGGCCCACGGCGACAAAGCCTCGGACGAGGTCAAGCGGAGGAAGTTTGGCCAGCGGATATGGCATTCGCAAAACTCATGCGTATCAGACGGAAATGTCGCTTGAGCAATAGTACGCCGACGGCGTTCAATAACAGGCTGCGACGGGCGCATTGCCTGCCCCGTCGCGCCACCTTTTCCGCCGGAGTACCCGTGATGACCGCGCCGTTGCCTGACTCGCCCCGCATGCAGATGTGGTTCGATTTCGCCAGCCCCTACAGCTATCTGGCGATTGAGCGGGTCGACGCCCTGGCGCAGGCGGCCGGCGTGCGGGTCGACCTGCGTCCCTTCCTGCTGGGCCCGATCTTCCAGGCGCAGGGATGGAACGACACGCCGTTCCGGCTGTTCCCGGGCAAGGGCGCGTACATGATGCGCGACATTGCCCGCCTGGCCGACAAATACGGCGTGGTCTACAACCGTCCTCGCCTGTTTCCGCGCATGAGCGTGCTGCCGGCCCGCATCGGGCTGCTGGGGCAGGACGAACCCTGGGGCCGCGACTTCTGCCTGGCGGTGTTTCGCGCCAACTTCCAGCATGACCTCGACATCCAGGCCGAAGACGTTGTGCATGGCTTGCTGACCCAGCTGTCGCTGGACGCGGACGCCCTGATCGCCCAGGCCAAGTCCGAGGCCGCCAAGGAGGCGCTGCGCCGGCAGGTGGACCGCGCCCGCGACCTCGGCGTGTTCGGCGCGCCCACTTTCTTCGTGGGCGATGAAATGTTTTGGGGTAATGACCGGCTTGAAGACGCCCTGGAGTGGGCCCAACGATGAAAAACGCAAGCAGTGCCTATCGCGGCGCGCCCATGCCGGGCGGCCGTTCGTTCACGCAATTCCGCGCCGCCCGCATCCGGCGCGTCTCGTTCCAGTGGAAGCAGGCCGGGCAGGCGCAAGACCCGGCTGGCCATGGCCCAGGCAACAAGGGCGGTTCCTTCAGCCCTTCGTGACCGGGGCCACCTGCGCCCATTCCTCGTCCGAATACAGCCGGGAGCGCAGCAGGAAGCGCTTGCCTTCCGCGCTGTCCAGCGAAAAGGCGCCGCCGCGACCGGGCACGGCGTCGATGATCAGCTGCGTGTGCTCCCAATAAGCGAACTGGTCCTCGCCCATGTAGAACGGGCACCCCTCCAGGTCGCCCAGCAGGACGTCCGAGCCGCCCACCATGAATTCGCCCAGCGCATAGCACATGGGCGAACTGCCGTCGCAGCATCCGCCCGACTGGTGGAACATCAAGGGGCCGTGCTTGGTCCGCAAGGTATCGATCAGCTTGCGCGCCTCGTCGGTCGCGACCACGCGCGGCGTGTGCTCTGTCATGGCGTCATTCCTATCCGGGAGCGCCGGCGCGCCAGGCCCGAAGGCCCAGCGCGCCGGCCGCAGGTTGACGATCAGAAAAAGCCCAGCTTCTTCGGCGAATAGCTCACCAGCAGGTTCTTCGTCTGCTGATAGTGGTTGAGCATCATCTTGTGGTTCTCGCGTCCGATGCCCGACTGCTTGTAGCCGCCAAACGCCGCGTGCGCGGGATAGGCGTGATAGCAGTTGGTCCATACACGGCCGGCCTTGATGGCGCGGCCCATCCGATAGCACGTGTTGGCGTCGCGCGACCACACGCCTGCGCCCAGGCCATAGAGCGTGTCGTTGGCCAGCGCCAGCGCATCATCGGCGTCCTTGAACGTCGTCACCGCCACGACCGGCCCGAAGATCTCTTCCTGGAACACACGCATCTTGTTGTGGCCCTTGAAGACCGTGGGCTGCACGTAATAGCCGCCTTCCAGCCCGCCCTGCATCTGCGCGCGCGAGCCGCCGGCCAGCACGTCGGCGCCTTCCTGCTTGCCGATGTCCAGGTACGACAGGATCTTCTCCAGTTGCTCGGTGGACGCCTGCGCGCCCAGCATCGTGTCGCCGTCCAGCGGGTTGCCCTGCTTGATCTCGGCCACGCGCTTCAAGGCGCGTTCCATGAACTTGTCGTAGAGCGATTCCTGGATCAGCGCGCGGCTGGGGCACGTGCACACTTCGCCCTGGTTCAGCGCGAACATCACGAAGCCTTCCACCGCTTTGTCCAGGAAGTCGTCGTCTTGCGCGGCCACGTCGGCAAAGAAAATGTTGGGCGACTTGCCGCCCAGCTCCAGTGTGACCGGAATGATGTTCTGCGACGCGTACTGCATGATCAGGCGGCCGGTGGTGGTCTCGCCGGTGAAGGCGATCTTGGCGATACGCTTGCTGGAGGCCAGCGGCTTGCCGGCTTCCAGCCCGAAGCCCGTGACCACGTTCAACACGCCTGGGGGCAGGATGTCGCCGATCAGTTCCATCAGCAGCAGGATGCCCAGCGGCGTCTGCTCCGCGGGTTTGAGCACCACGCAATTGCCCGCGGCCAGCGCCGGCGCCAGCTTCCACGCGGCCATCAGAATGGGAAAGTTCCACGGGATGATCTGGCCGACCACGCCGAGCGGTTCGTTGAAGTGATAGGCGACGGTGTCGCTGTCGATTTCGGACAGGCCGCCTTCCTGGCTGCGGATGCACGAGGCGAAATAGCGGAAGTGGTCGATCGCCAGCGGGATGTCGGCGGCGCGGGCTTCGCGGATGGGTTTGCCGTTGTCCCAGGTTTCGGCCGTGGCCAGGCGTTCCAGGTTGGCTTCCATTACGTCTGCGATCTGCATCAGCATGCGGGCGCGTTCGGCGGCCGGGGTCGCACCCCATTTCGGCGCGGCGCGGTGCGCGGCGTCCAGCGCCAGATCGATGTCGCGTTCCTTGGAGCGCGCGTTGCGGGTCAGCACCTGGCCGGTCACCGGAGTGACGTTGTCGAAGTACTCACCGTCTGCCGGCTTCTGCCACTTTCCATCAATGAAATTGTCGTACTGCGTTTTCAGGTCCAGACGGGTGCCATACGAGTCCGGGGTGATGCGGGTCGCGATGTCCATGCTTGTCTCCGATATTGTTGGGATAGCGGCAGTCGGCTGCCTATCCGGTATCAAGCAAGGAACATGCCAACCTGCGGGCTTCCCCGCTGGACAGCGCGCGCTCTCACGTGCGAAAGTTGATCAGCCCGCGCAACCCCGGGCAACTGCCGTTTTTTGCGACATTGTCGCGGAACAGGTGTCGCAGAACGCCTGTCCTAGGAGACACGCATGGCCACTCATTCTCGTCAGCACGCGCTGACGCAAGCGCGCCTGCTGTTCAACCAGCAGGGGGCGGTGCCGGGCGGCATCGTTGCCGAACCCATCCTTCGATCCTGGCGCCGTTGCGCGGACCTGGGCTTCGACATGCGTGGCGTGCGCCGTGCCGAACTCATGACGCAAGGCGAACTGCGCGAAGCCCAGCAGCGCAACGAAGCGCTGCGCAGGCTGTCCGAACCCGCCATGTCGTATCTGCGCCGCGAGGCGGGCGGCAGCGGCAATCTGGTGATTCTGTCCGACGCCCAAGGGCTGGTGCTGGATAGCGACGGCGATGCGGGGTTCGCCAGCCGTGCGTCGCGCGTGGCGCTGATGCCCGGCGCACCGTGGGACGAAGCCGCCGCCGGCACCAACGCCATCGGCACCGCGCTGGTCGAAGGCCGGCCCATCACCGTGCATGGCGCGGAACACTACTTCGAACCCAATCGCATCCTGACTTGCGCGGCGGTGCCCATTACCGATAGCGAAGGCCGAACGCTCGGCGTGCTGGATTTATCCAGCCAGGCGCGCGACATCCGTCCCGACGTCCTGGCGCTGGTGCGCGCCGCGGTCGATCTGATCGAACACCGCTTGTTTGAACAAGCCTATGAGCACCATGCCGTGCTGCGGCTGCACGACCACCATTCCGGCCTGGGCGCACCAGGCGAAGGCCTGTTGGCGTTTCAGGGCGATGTGCTGATTGGCGCCAACCGCCGTGCCTTGCAGGCGCTGGGGCTGGCCGCAACGGCGTTGGGGGTGTACCGTTACAGCGATGTCTTCGATGGTGTACTGGAACGTTGCCCCGATGCCGCGGGCCGCGTGCATACTCGCACGGGCGCGAGCTATCACGCGCGGCTGCGACTGCCGCTTGCGCGTGCGCCGCAGCCGGTGGCGCCGGCCTTGCCAAGCATCGATGCCACGCGCCCGGCCGCACCTAGTTTCGACGCCGCCACACTTGGCGCACTGGCGCGCGCCGTGCACCTGTCAGATGCGGGCGTGTCCATTTTGCTGCAAGGCGAAACGGGCGTGGGCAAAGAGGTCTTTGCGCGCCAATTGCATGCGCGCGGCAAGCGGGCATCCGGCCCGTTCGTGGCGGTGAACTGCGCCGCCTTGCCCGAAAGCCTGATCGAATCCGAATTGTTCGGCTATGAAGACGGCGCGTTCACGGGGGCGCGGCGTCAAGGCAGCAAGGGTTTGCTGCGGCAGGCGCACGGCGGCGTGCTGTTCCTGGATGAGATCGGCGACATGCCGCTGATGCTGCAATCGCGGTTGCTACGCGTGTTGCAGACGCGCGAGGTGTCGCCACTGGGCGCGGCGCGGCCGGTGCCGGTGGATTTCGCGCTGGTGTGCGCCACGCACCGTCCGCTGGCCCACGAAGGCGCCGATGCGCCGGTGCGTCCCGACCTGTATTTCCGTATCGCCGAATACACCGTCACGCTGGAGCCGCTACGCGCGCGTGCCGACCGTCTGGAATTGCTGCGCGCGCTCTGGGCGGCGCAGGGCGCGGGGCCGGTGTTGCCGCCGCCCATCGAAGCGCTGCTGGCGGCCTACCCGTGGCCGGGCAACTACCGGCAGATGGTGGCCGTGCTGCGCACCTTGCATGTGTTGGCGGGGCCGTCAGGCGTGGTTGATGCAGACATGCTGCCCGCCGAACTGCGGCCTGTGGCGGACAACGCGCATGCGGTCGTCGCGCCGCCCGAAGGCGGCACGGCAGATCTGCAATCGATGACGGATGCCGCCGTTCGCGCCGCACTGGCCGCGCATGGCGGCAATGTCAGCCGCGCGGCGCGGGCGCTGGGTGTGCACCGCAGCACCGTGTACCGGCGCGCGGCGGCGTTGGGTTTGCCGCGCGCGCGATAGCCTGGGTACGCGGCTTTAGCCGACCAGGCGCGCGAGTTCGGCGCCCGGGTCCTTGGCGCGCATGAAGGCCTCGCCCACCAGGAACGCGTTGACCTTGTGGTCGCGCATCAGTTTCACGTCTTCGGGCTTCAAGATGCCGCTTTCGGTCACGACGCGCTTGCCCGCCGGGATGTTGGGCAAGAGGTCCAGCGTGTTCTTCAGGCTGGTTTCGAAGGTGCGCAGGTTGCGGTTGTTGATGCCCAGCAGCGGCGTCTTCATGGTCAGCGCCACGTCCAGCTCGCGCGCGTCGTGCACTTCCACCAGCACGTCCATGCCCAGTTCCATCGCCAGCGTTTCGTAGTCGCGCAATTGCGACGGCGACAGCGCGGCCACGATCAGCAGCACGCAGTCCGCGCCCATCGCGCGGGCGGCGATGATCTGGTAGGGGTCGATCACGAAATCTTTCCGCAGCACCGGCAGCGAGCACGCGGCGCGCGCCTGGCGCAGGTGGTCGTGCGAGCCCTGGAAGAACTGCACGTCCGTCAGCACCGACAGGCAGGCCGCGCCGTGCACGGCATAAGTCGAGGCGATGTCGGCGGGGGCGAAGGTTTCGCGCAGCACACCCTTGGAGGGCGACGCTTTCTTGATTTCAGCGATGACGCCGGCCTTGCCCTGCGAAATCTTGTCTTCAATGGCTTGGGCGAAGCCACGCACGTCCTGGCGCGCCTGCGCTTCGCGCAGGACTTCGGCTTCGCTGCGCATCTGGCGGGCGGCGGCGACTTCCTCGACCTTGACGGCGAGGATCTTCGCAAGAATATCGTTCATTTCTGGAATTTCCGGGTATATGCGCAGAATTCTTCCAGCTTGGCTCGCGCCGCGCCGGTGGCAATCAATTCAAATGCTAGCGCTAAGGCTTCGGGAATGGAATCGGCTTTATTGCCGGCATAGATGGCAAGCCCCGCATTGAGCGCAACGATGTCGCGCGCGGTGCCCTCGACATTGTCCAGCGCTTCGATGACAAGTTCGCGCGACTGCTCGCGATTGGACACCTTGATGGACCGGTTGGACATCATGGATAGCCCGTAGTCTTCGGGGTGGATTTCATATTCCCGTATTTGACCATCTTTCAGCTCGCCCACGAGCGTGGCGCCGCCCAGCGAGGCTTCGTCCATGCCGTCCTTGCCGTGCACGACCAGCACATGGCGCGAACCCAGGCGCTCCAGCACGCGCACCTGGATGCCGACGAGGTCGGGGTGGAATACGCCCATCAGCTGATTGGCGGCGCCCGCAGGGTTGGTCAGCGGCCCGAGGATGTTGAAAATGGTGCGTACGGCCAGTTCCTTGCGCACGGCCGCTACATTCTTCATGGCGCCGTGGTGGGCGGGCGCGAACATGAAGCCGATGCCGGTAGCCTGGATGCACTCGGCGACCTCATCGGGCGTCAGGACCAGGTTGGCGCCCAGGGCTTCCAGCACGTCGGCGCTGCCGCTGGAGGACGAGGCGCTGCGGTTGCCGTGCTTGGCGATCGGCACGCCGGCCGCCGCCGCCACGAACATGGCGGTGGTCGAGATGTTGAACGTGTGGCTGCCGTCGCCGCCGGTGCCGCACATATCCAGCAGATCCTGCGGATTCGGCGTTACGACGGGGGTGGCGAATTCGCGCATGACCTGCGCGGCCGCGGTGATCTCGCCGATGGTTTCCTTTTTCACGCGCAGGCCCATCAGCAGGGCGCTGGCGATCTGCGGAGACATCTCGCCGCGCATCAGCATGCGCATCAGATGCAGCATCTCGTCGTGGAAAATTTCGCGGTGTTCAATGCAGCGCGTCAGCGCTTCGGTGGGGGAAATCGTCACGATGCGTCCTTCTCAGGCGAGGTTCAGGAAATTGCGCAGCAGGGCGTGGCCATGTTCGCTGAGCACGGATTCGGGGTGGAACTGTACTCCGTACAGGGGCAGCGTCTTGTGGCGGACCCCCATGATGTCGCCGTCCGGCGCGGTTGCCGTCACCGCCAGGCAGTCGGGCAGTGTGGCGGGGTCGATGGTCAGCGAGTTGTAACGGATCACGGTGTACGGGGTGGGCAGGCCGGTGAAAATGTCGGTGCCCGTGTGCGAGATCTTCACCGTCTTGCCGTGCATGATCTGTTGCGCGCGGACGATGTCGCCGCCGTAGGCCGCGCCGATAGCCTGATGGCCCAGGCACACGCCCAGGATAGGCTTCTTTCCGGCAAAGGCCTGGATCGCGGCCACCGAGATGCCGGCTTCGGCCGGCGAGCACGGCCCGGGCGACACGCAGATGCGGTCGGGGTTCAGGGCGGCGATCTCTTCCAGCGTAATCTGGTCGTTGCGCGCGACGCGCACATCTTCGCCCAGTTCGCCGAAGTATTGGACCAGGTTGTAGGTAAAAGAGTCGTAGTTATCGATCATCAACAGCATTTTTTTCTCCGTGCGGGCGGTATTCGGTTCGGGCGGGGCCGGGATCAGATGGGTTCGTCCAGGCCGTGCTGCACCTGTTCGGCCGCGCGCAGCACCGCGCGGGCCTTGGCTTCCGTTTCGGCCCATTCGGCTTCGGGGTTGGAATCGGCCACGATGCCGGCGGCGGCCTGCACGTACAGCGTGCCGTCCTTGATGACGCCGGTGCGGATGGCGATGGCCACGTCCATTTCGCCGCCGTAAGAGAGGTACCCGGCCGCGCCGCCGTAGATGCCGCGGCGCACGGGTTCCAGTTCATCAATGATCTTCATGGCTTCGACCTTGGGCGCGCCCGTCAGCGTGCCGGCGGGGAAGGATGCGCGCAGCACGTCCATGCTGCTCATGCCGGGATTCAGGTTGCCCGTCACGTTGGACACCAGGTGCATCACGTGCGAATAGCGTTCGATGACCATGGTGTCGCTGACCTTCACCGAGCCGACTTCCGCCACGCGGCCCACGTCGTTGCGCGCCAGGTCGATCAGCATCACGTGTTCGGCCACTTCCTTGGGATCTGCCTTCAGTTCGGCGGCCAGCGCCGCGTCTTCCTCGGGCGTGGCGCCGCGCTTGCGGGTGCCGGCCAGCGGGCGGATGGTGATCTGCGACTTCGGCACGCCGTTGTCCACCACGCGCTCCTGGCGCACCAGGATCTCGGGCGACGCACCCACGACCTGGAAGTCGCCGAAGTTCCAGAAGTACATATAGGGGGAGGGGTTCAGCGACCGCAGGGCGCGGTAGAGGGACAGCGGGGAATCGCGGAAGGGTTTAGCGATGACCTGGCCGATCTGCACCTGCATCAGATCGCCGGCGGCGATGTGTTCCTTGGCGCGGTGCACGGCCGCCAGATAGTCTTCCTTCTTGAAGTCGCGCCGCTCTTCGGTCTGCATGCTGGCGTGGCTGTAGGGAATTTCCACCGGGCGTCGCAGGCGGGCGCGCAGGTCGTGCAGGCGCTGCTGGGCGCGGCTGTAAGACTCGGGCTGGCTGGGGTCGGCGTAGACCATCAGGTAGATGCGGCCGGCCAGGTTGTCCACGATGACCAGTTCGTCCACGTGCATCAGCATCAGGTCGGGCGTGCCGCCTTCCATGCCGGCCGGGAAGGGTTTGACGGCCGGGCCCAGGCAGGGCTCGATGTGGCGCACGGTGTCGTAGCCGAAGTAGCCGGCCAGGCCGCCGCAAAAGCGTGGCATGCCCGGGCGCAGGGCGACCTTGAAACGGCCTTGGTATTGCTCGATGAAGGCCAGGGGATCGCCTTCATGCGTTTCCACGACCTGGCCGTCGTGCAGCACTTCCGTCAGGGTGCCGCTGGCACGGATCACCGTGCGGGCAGGCAGGCCGATGAACGAATAGCGGCCAAAGCGCTCGCCGCCCACCACGGATTCCATCAGGCAGGTCATGCGGCCGGCCAGCGGGCCCGCGTGCGCCAGCTTCAGGTAGATGCCCAGCGGGGTGTCCAGATCGGCGTAGGTCTCGGCGACCAGCGGGATGCGGTTGTAGCCTTGCGCGGCGAGGGCCTTGAATTCGATTTCGGTCATGTCGGGGTCTCGTAAGCGATTTGGTGTTTGCTTTCAGACCGGGCGCACAACAAAAAAGCCCGGTCCAGGTTACTGGTTCCGGGCTTGGCTCTGTGTTTACACAGCTACGGCACTAGGCGGCATACGCGTCCAGGGCCGGGAGGGATCATCGCCACCCGGAAGACAAACGCCACCAGCGCCACGAGGCGCCGAGCATTTGGTTCTGGGGGTAAGCGTTCATTGATCCGGGATAAGTCTTTGAGAATTCAGGGTTTGTCAGGCGGTTTGTCAGCTACCCCGGGCCCTGTTTCAGGAGGCGGTTTTCGCGGCGTTCTGGTTTTGGTTCCAGAGCGCCACCCACTGGGCGGCGTTGACAAGCGTGTCCACTATACCATCGACATCCAGCTCGCGCACGTCACGGCCTTCGTTGTAACCGTAAGGCACGACGAGGACCTGCGTGCCGGCCGTACGGCCCGCCTGCGCGTCATTGATCGAGTCGCCGATGGTCACGGCTTCGGTCACCGCCACGCCCAGCAGTTCGCAGGCATGCAGCACCTGGTCGGGGTCGGGCTTGCGGCGCGCGCAGGTGTCGCCGCAGACGACCGCGTCGAAAAAGCCCGCCAGACCCGTGCGCTGCAACAGCGGCAGCGTGAATTCGGTGGGCTTGTTGGTGACGACGGCCAGCTTCAGGCCCTGGTCGCGCATGTGCTTCAAGCCTTCGATGACGCCGGGGTAGACCTGGGCGCGTTCGCCGTTGACCAGGTGGTAGTGGCGGTAGAAGGCTTCGCGGGCGCGGTCGAACTCGGCGGCCGACGGGTCGGCCGCGTCCAGGCTGCCCGCCAGGCTGCGGCGGACCAGGTTGTCCACGCCCTTGCCCACGAAAGTGGCCACCACGTCTTCGCGCAGCGCGGTCATGCCGAGCTCCACGCGCATGGCGTTGGCCGCGAAGGCCAGGTCGGGGATGGAGTCCAGCAGGGTGCCGTCCAGGTCCAGCAGCGCAGCGCGGAAAGCGGTCATGTCGTCGTGATCCTCAGATGGCGGTGGTTTCGCCGATGGCGATTTGTTCGCGCATGGACGTGATGATGCCTGCGTAGTCGGGCTTGCCGAAGATGGCCGAGCCGGCTACGAACGTGTCGGCGCCTGCGCGGCGGATTTCGGCGATGTTGTCGATTTTGACGCCGCCGTCCACCTGCAGCACGATTTCCTGGCCGCCGGCCTGCATCCAGGCGTCGATCTTCGCGCGCGCCTCGCGCAGCTTGGTCAGCGCGCCGGGGATGAAGCTCTGGCCGCCGAAGCCGGGGTTCACCGACATGATCAGGACGAGGTCGATCTTGTCCATGACGTAGTCCAGATAGGTCAGCGGCGTGGCGGGGTTGAACACCAGGCCTGCCTTACAGCCGTTTTCGCGGATCAGGGACAGCGTGCGGTCCACGTGGCGGCTGGCGTCCGGGTGGAAGCTGATGTAGTCGGCGCCGGCCTTGGCGAACATCGGGACCAGGTCGTCCACCGGTTCGACCATCAGGTGCACGTCGATCGGCACCTCGACGTGGGGGCGGATCGCCGCGCACACCATCGGGCCGATGGTCAGGTTGGGGACATAGTGGTTGTCCATCACGTCCACGTGGATCCAGTCGGCGCCGGCGGCGACGACGTTGCGGACTTCCTCGCCCAGGCGGGCGAAGTCAGCCGACAGGATGCTGGGGGTGATGCGGGTGGAAGCCGTGGAGGATGACATGATGTTCGGAGTCGGGAAGGGCATAATGTGCCATTATTGCAGTTTGAGGCGCGGTATCGGGAACAGCCCGGTTCCGCGGGTCCGAAAACTGCGTCTTGAAAGCGTCCGGCGCCGTTCTCCGGCCCCCGCGCCCAGCCACACAGGGAAGGACTGTGAAACCTTACGACCTGAGCGTCTCTGTCTCTCCGCGCTTCGTGCCTGAACAGTCCGATCCCGGCGAACAGCAATTCGTGTTTGCCTATACCGTGCGCATCACCAATACCGGCGAGCATCCCGCCCAGGTGATCAGCCGCCACTGGGTCATCACCGATGGCAACCAGCGCGTGCAGGAAGTGCGCGGACTGGGCATCGTGGGGCAACAGCCCCTGCTTGCGCCCGGCGAGACCTTCGAATACACCAGCGGCTGTCCCCTGCCCACCCCGGTGGGCACGATGCGCGGCACCTACCACTGTGTCGGCGAGAACGGGATTCCGTTCGAAGTGCCGATCTCCGAATTCGTCCTGGCCATGCCGCGCACCCTGCACTGAATGGCCCGGCCCGTTGCCCCGTTTTCTTCTCTGCTCATGAAGCGCATTCTTAGCCTGTCCGTGCTGTCGGTCCTGCTGGCGGCATGTTCCACCCCCTCGGACGTCCCCCCTGAATCCGGCGATGCCGGCAGCCTGCCCGGCACGCGCGTCCCCGCGGCTGACGGCCCCCTGGTGGTGCCGTCGCTGTCGGCCCTGCCGGACACCCCGCCGCGCGCCCTGGCGGGCAAGTTCAAGGCCGGGACCTGGTCCGAAATGCCGGGCTGGTCGTCCGACGATCTGACGCAGTTCTGGCCGCTGTTCCTGCGCAACTGCCGCGGCCTGATGCGGCCCACCAGCGGCAACCTGGCCGCGCCTGCGCGCGCCACGCCGCGCGCCTGGCAGCCCGTGTGCGCCGCCGCCGTCGACCCGTCCCGGGCGCCGGCCGCAGGCGACGCCGAGGGCGTGCGCCGCTTCCTGCAGACCTATCTGCAGCCGTGGCGCCTGAATGCCGCCGACGGCAAGCCGGCCACCAATACCGTCACGGGCTATTACGAACCCCTGGTACGCGGCTCGCGCCGCCAGGGCGGAAACCACCAGTGGCCGCTGTACGCCGTGCCCGCCGACCTGCTGACGATCGATCTGGGATCGATCTACCCGGAGCTGGCAGGCAAGCGCGTGCGCGGCAAGCTCGAGGGCAAGCGGGTCGTGCCCTACGACACCCGTGCCGCCATCGAGTCCTCTGGCCGCCGCCCGCCCGTCGTGGTGTGGGTGGACGACCCCGTGGACAACTTCTTCCTGCAGGTGCAGGGCTCGGGCCGCGTGCAGCTGACTGACGGCCCCGACGCCGGCAAGACCATCCGCGTGGCGTACGCCGACCACAACGGCCAGCCCTACGTGTCCATCGGCCGCTGGCTGATCGACCGCGGCGAGCTGACTGCCGACCAGGCGTCCATGCAGAACATCCGCGCCTGGGCGCAGCGCAATCCGAAACGCGTGCAGGAAATGTTGAACGCCAATCCGGCGGTCGTCTTCTTCCGCGAAGAGCCGGTCATCGACCCCGAACAAGGTCCGAAGGGCGCTTACGCGATCCCGCTGGCGCCCAAGCGCTCGGTCGCAGTCGACGCTACGTTCGTGCCGTTGGGCACCCCCGTGTATCTGGCCACCACGTTCCCGGCCTCCGACCGGCCGCTGCAGCGGCTGGTGTTCGCCCAGGATACGGGCACGGCCATCCGCGGCGCGGCGCGCGCCGACTTCTACTGGGGTTACGGCGACGAGGCCGGCCAACAGGCGGGCCGCATGAAACAACGGGGCCAGATGTGGGTGCTGTGGCCCAAGCAAGCTGGGGAGCCCTCGGCAAGATGAGCCATCAAATCGTCGTTTGCGGGGCCGGCATCGTCGGCCTGTCCACCGCCCTGGCGCTGGCCCGCCGCGGCCAGCGCGTCGCCGTCCTGGCGCCGCGCACGTCGGTGCCGGCCGCCGATCCCAACCGCTACCACCCGCGCGTCTACGCCATTTCGCCCGCCAGCCAGCGCTTTCTGGCCGAGCTGGGCGTCTGGGACGCCATGCCCGCATCCCGGCTGATGCCCGTCGAAGCCATGGAAATCCACGGCGATGCCGACGGGCAGGTCAACCTGAACGCCTGGCAGGCGGCGCTGCCGCAACTGGCCTGGATCGTGGAATCCGGCGAAATCGAGCGCGTGCTGATTCAGGCGGTGCGGATGTTCGGCATCCCCTGGCTGGAAGACCGCTGCACGGGCTATCGGGATGGCGCGATCGATACCGAAAGCGGCACCCGCATCCAGGCGGAGCTGTTCGTGGGCGCTGACGGCGCGGCTTCGCCGCTGCGCACGGCGGCAGGCATGAAACACGACGCCGTGTCCTATGACGACACCGGCCTGGTCGTGCACCTGGACGCCGAACGCGCCCATCAGGGCACGGCTATCCAGTGGTTCCGCGATGACGGCGTGCTGGCGTTGCTGCCGCTGCCCGACACCGCGGACGGCCCGCAAGTGTCGATGGTCTGGTCCATGCGCACCGAACCGGCGCAAGCGCTGCTGGCGTTGCCGCCCGAGGCGCAGGCCGCAAAGCTGGAACACCTGCTGGCCGAGGCCTCCGAAGGCCGCCTGGGCCGGCTGAAAGTCCGCAGCAAGCTGCACGGCTTTTCGCTGACGCTGGAACGCGCCCAGATGGTGGCGCCCGGCATCGCGCTGGCCGGCGACGCCGCGCACCGCCTGCACCCGCTGGCGGGTCAGGGCCTGAACCTGGGCCTGGGCGACGTCGAGGCGTTGGCGCGCACGGTGGCGGGCCGCGAACCCTACCGCACGGCGGGCGACCTCCGGGTGCTGCACCGCTACCAGCGCGCGCGCGCCGAACCGGTGCTGGCCATGCGCCTGGCTACCGACGGCCTGCACAAGCTGTTCGCATCGCGCGCCACGCCGCTGGTGTGGTTGCGCAACGCGGGTATGCACTGGGTCGAAAAGGCGCCGCTGGTCAAGCGCCGCCTGATCGCGGGTGCTTCTGCCAATTGAGCCCGGTCGGGCATGCTTTTGGAACCTTGGCAGGGGGCGGGAGTCTGACTGAGATCCGCGCTGCGTCCGGTCCCCGCCCGGCCAACCCCCCTCGGGATGCGTTACGCTTGCCTCCAAAGAACACGATAAGTACAGGAGTACTGATGAACTTCCGCATCTCCGCCACCCTGGCGGCTTGTTTCCTGGCCGGTGGCCTGGGTCTGTCCACCGTGGCGCTGGCGCAAGCGCCCGCCAAGGGCGACAAGTCCGTGTCCACGCAGTCTGTCGGCCAGCCGGGCAAGGGCGAAAAAAGCGTGTCCACCACGCAGATCGACCCGGTGGCGGATGCCGTCAAGGAACGTTTCCAGCAGCGCTTCACCGGCATGGACGTGACGGCCGTGCGCCGTACGCCGTATGGCCTGTTCGAGGTGCAGCTGGGCATGGACCTGATCTACACGGATGAAAAGGTCACCTGGGTCATGGAAGGGCCGTTGATCGACGCCATGACGCGCCGCGACGTCACCCGCGAATCCCAGGAAAAGCTTAGCGCCGTCTCGTTCGACCAGCTGCCGCTGGACCTGGCCATCAAGCAGGTCAAGGGCGACGGCTCGCGCAAGGTCGCAATCTTCGAAGACCCCAACTGCGGTTACTGCAAGCAGCTGCGCAAGACGATGGAAGACCTGGACAACGTCACCGTCTACACGTTCCTGTACCCGATCCTGTCGCCGGACTCCAAGGACAAGGTGCGTGACGTCTGGTGCGCCAAAGACCAGGGCAAGGCTTGGGACGACTGGATGGTGCGCGGCAAGAAGCCGGCTACCGCCAGTTGCGACGTGCCCGAAGACAAGCTGCTGGCCCTGGGCCATCAGTTGATGGTGCGCGGCACGCCCACGCTCTTCTTTGCCGATGGGTCGCGCGTCAGCGGCGCGATCCCGCTGGACCAACTCAAAGCCCGTTTGAACTGACCGGCGCCGCGCGCCGGCCGGGCAGGCTGGCGCGACAAGCGCCACGCCTCCCGGAGACAGCACTTGAAAATCGCAATTCTCGACGATTACCACGACGTAGCCCGGCGCTATGCGGATTGGACCTCGCTGGGCGGCGACGCCGAAGTCCAGATCTTCAACAACTTCATTCCGGACGAACAGGTCGAGGCCACGCTTGAGCCTTTCGACGTGATCGTGGCGATGCGCGAGCGCACGCCGTTCCCCGCCGAGCGCATCCGCGCGCTGCCCAAGCTGCGCCTGCTGATCACGACCGGCATGCGCAATAACGCCATCGACATGCCCGCCTGCACCGCGCAGGGCATCGTCGTGTGCGGCGCGCCCGGCAGCGCCGACGCCAACACCGCCACGGCCGAACTGGCCTGGGCGCACATCCTGGGCCTGTTCAAGCACCTGCCCGCCGAAGACGCGGCCATGCGCCGCGGCATGTGGCAAACCGCCATGCCCGAGCCCCTGGCCGGCAAGCGCCTCGGCGTGCTCGGCCTGGGCAAACTGGGCGCCGCCGTGGCCAAGGTGGGCCAGGCGTTCGGCATGGACGTGGTGGCCTGGAGCCCCAACCTGACGGACGAGCGCGCCGAGGCCGCCGGCGTCAAGCGCGTGGACAAGCACGAACTCTTCGCCACGTCCGACGTCGTCAGCCTGCACCTGATCCTGTCGGACCGCAGCCGTCATGTCGTGGACGCCACCGCCTTGGCCGCGATGAAGCCCACCGCCTACCTGGTGAACACGTCGCGCGCCGGCCTGGTGGATAACGAAGCGCTGATGGATGCGCTGGTGAAGTTCCGCATCGCGGGCGCGGGCCTGGACGTCTATCCCGAAGAACCGCTGTCGCCCACCGATACCGTGCGCGACCTGGACAACGTGATCCTGACCCCGCACCTGGGCTACGTCAGCCGCGAGAACTTCGAGGCGTTCTATCAGAACTCGCTGGAAGCCGTGAAGGCGTTCCAGGCGGGCAAGCCGATCCGGGTGTTGAACGCCTGATCTGTGATGGGTTGCGCGCGTTCAATGGCGGTGTTCTTGATGCCGGATTTCGCGCGCTCCACCCATCCTACGGGGCACGCGCGTCATCGGTAGGATGGGTGGAGCGCGAAAAAATGGCCGCAAGAACGCGGCCATTCAACGCGCGCAACCCATAGGCATCAGCTGCGCGTGAACATCACCTTCTTTTCCACGATCGCGCCCGGCTCCAGCGCCTCCGGCGTATCGCCGCAGGCGTCGTCGCCGTCTTCGTCCGGATCCACGGCGTCAAACGCCGTGTCGCCGTTGGCGTCCGGCACGCCGGTGGGCTTCAGGCCCACGAAGTCGAACAGGTCGCGGTCCATCAGATGCGACGGCACCACGCGCGACAGCGCGTTGAACACGTTCCACGAACGTCCCGGGTGCTGCTTGTCCCAGTCCTTGATCATCCGGCCCACTTCCTTGCGCTTCAGGTTTTCCTGGGAGCCGCAGAGGTTGCACGGGATGATGGGAAACTGCTTGAGTTCGGCGTAGGCGATCAGGTCCGTTTCGGCTACATAGGCCAGCGGGCGGATCACCGTGTGGCGGCCGTCGTCGGACACCAGCTTGGGTGGCATGCCCTTGGCCTTGCCGCCGTAGAACAGGTTCAGGAAGAACGTAGCCAGGATGTCGTCGCGGTGGTGGCCCAGCGCGATCTTGGTGGCGCCCAGTTCGGAGGCGACGCGGTACAGGATGCCGCGGCGCAACCGCGAACAGAGCGAGCACATCGTCTTGCCTTCTTCCAGCACGCGCGTGACGATGGAATACGTATCCTGCGTCTCGATGTGGAAGGGCACGCCCAGTTCTTTCAGGTACTGAGGCAGGATGTGGTCGGGGAAGTCAGGCTGCTTCTGGTCCAGGTTCACCGCGATCAGTTCGAACTTGAACGGCGCGCGCTTTTGCAGCTGGAGCAGGATGTCCAGCATCGCATAGGAATCCTTGCCGCCCGACAGGCAGACCATGACGCGGTCGCCTTCTCCGATCATGTTGTAGTCGGACAGCGCGCGCGTGGTCTCGCGGGCCAGGCGCTTGGTCAGCTTGTTGCCTTCGTGGCGGGCCTTCTCTTCGGCTTCGGTACGGAAGCGGATAGGGGGAGCGATATCGTTCATGGTCAACGCGTGATCTGGATTTCCACGCCTACCGCCGCACAGTCGGAAAAGGCCATGGGTTTGCTGATGCGCAGGCGCAGCGAGCGGATTTCCTGGAAGTCGGCCAGAAGGCGCGCGGCGACTTGTTCGGAAAGGGTTTCGATCAGGTTCACATGCGCCTGGGTGCATTCCTCGACGATGGCCTCGCGCAGCCGGCGGTAATCCAGCACGCTGTGGATATCGTGGTCGTCGACCGAGCGCTGGATGTCCACGTCAAACTCGGCATCGACGTGCAGGGGCTGGGTGGCGCGTCGCTCGTGTTCGAGGATGCCGATGCGGGCGTCGAGCGCAAGCCCGGAAAGGATGATGCGGCGTGTGGGCATGATGAAAACCTGGGTGGGACAGCCGGAATTGTAAGGCGACAGCGGGTCAGGGACGGCGCGCTGGCTACAATTCGGCCATGTCCGGGCGTCTTTGAGGACGCCGGCGCAGTCAATAAGGGGTGAAATGCAACAGATGCACGATGCGGTCATTGTAGGCGGCGGCCCGGCCGGCGCTTCCTGCGCCCTGTGGCTGGCCAGGCTGGGTCTGTCCCCGCTATTGGTCGAAGCCAGCGCCCGCCTGGGCGGTCTGGGCAATGACAATCCGTTCGCCGACGATTGGATCGCGGTGCTGCCCGGGGTGACCGGCCAGCAGGTGGCGGCCAACATCGACACCAGCGTGCGCGCCGCCGGCGTGCCGCTGCGCCTGGAAACCCGCGTGACGGGCGTCTTGCCTTGCAAGGGCGGCATCCAGGCCACCCTGACCGGTTCCGACGGCGGCCAGACGCAGGTGCGCGGACGCACGCTCGTCATCGCCTCGGGCGTGCGCGCCAAGGGACTGCCGGACCACCCGCCGGGCGCATCCTGGCCCGGCGTGCTGATCGGCCCGGGGTCCCCCATCGTGGCGCAGGACTATTCCGGCCTGTCGGTTGCGGTGCTGGGGGGCGGCGATAACGCGTTCGAAAACTACGTCTATGTGCGCAACCGCGGCGCCCGCGCCGTGCATCTGTACGCCCGCAGCGTACGCGCCCAGCAGCAATGGGTGACGCGCGCCGGCCGCGAAGGGGTGCGCATCGGCCCGTACCAGGTGGATCCCGCCCGGCGCAGCGTGGACGGCCAGCAGTACGACCTGATCCTGGTTTTCTACGGCTGGGAGCCGCAAGCCGCCTTCGCCGACGGCCTGCGGCTGGCCCGCGACGACCGCGGCTACATTCGCACGGATTTCGCCACCGCCGAAACCAGCGTGCCCGACATCTACGCCGTGGGCGAAGTGGCGCACCGCATGCATCCCTGCGTCGTCACGTCGATGGCGGACGGGGTCGTGGCGGCCAAGGCCATTCAGCGCCGCTGGGAGCGCGCAGGGGAATAAGCCGGCCGCCGTCCGGACAGGCGGGCCTTATTTGGGTAATAATAATTATTCTCAAATAAGAACCGGATCCGTCCATGCCTTCCCTGCGCGCCGCCGCCGAACACCACCGCGTTGACGCGGCACTGAGCCAGCCCGGCGGCGTCGCCCTGCACGCGGGCGTGTTCCGGCGCAACGCCACTCGCTGGCGCGACGAACCGCTGCACCGCGGCCTGAAAGTCATCATGCTCGATGGCGATGTGCACAGCCGGATCGAAGACCGCACCGCCTGGCGCTTGCAGGGCCCCACGCTGTTCCTGGCGTGGAACACCGGCCAGGCGCAAGGCGCGGACGCCTTCGAGGCGGGCGTGGACCAGCAGTACGCGATGGTCAGCCTGCCGGATACGGCGTTGTGGTCGGAACTGGGGCTGGAGCCTGACTTCTTCAAGCGACTCTCGCCGGGGCAGCCGTCGAGCGAGCCGATCGTCTGGCACGGTGCAGCCGGGCGCGACGCGCGCCGCATCGCCGACCAGGTACGCGTCTGCGCCTTCGACGGGGCGGCGCGCCGCCTGTATCTGGCTGCCAAGGGGCTGGAACTGGCGGCCGTGGCCTTGGCGCAGGCGACCCGGACCGCCGCCTTGTCCGCGGAACCCGCCCACGCTGCCGCGCGCGAACTGGACGCGGCGCATGAAGCGCGCCGTCGGCTGTTGGCCGACCTGCGCCAGCCGCCAGGGGCCTCCGAACTGGCGCGAGATTTCGGCCTGCACACGCGCAAGCTGGAACAGGCGTTCAAGCGCGTGTTCGGCCTGAGCATGGCGCGTTGCGTGCAAGAGGCGCGGCTGGTGCGCGGCCGCGATCTGATACTGAACGGCGGCATGAGCGTGTCGGAAGCCGCCTGGCACGTGGGCTACGCGCCCGCGCATTTCTCGGTGGCGTTCCGCCGCCGCTTCAACGCCAGCCCCAGCGCCTTGCGCTGATGCCGGGCGGGCCGCTTCAGCGCGGCAGCAGGAACCCCCGCACCGCGTCCATGAACGCCTCGGGCTGTTCGACGTTCGACAGGTGCACCACCGGCAATTCCAGCGACTGCGCGCCCGGTACCGTGGCCGCGATGGCGGCGCCGTGGCTGGCCGCCGTCACGGTGTCGTCGCGCCCTGAAATGACCAGGGTCGGCGCCGTGATCAACGCGATGGTGCGCCGCAAGTCCGCGTCGCGCACGGCCGCGAACGCGCCCGCCAGGCCATGCTTGTCGGTGGCCATCAGCCCGGCGCGGAACGCGTCGATGACGGGGCCGCCGGCTTGCAGCAGGCGGGCGGGGAACCAGTTTCCCAGGAACATGTCAGTTGTGTCCGTCATGTCGGGCGCCTCTAGCGTCGCGGCGATGCGCGCGTCCCATTGCGGCGCGGGTCCCAGGTAGGCGGACGTGTTGGCCAGGATCAGGCGGTCGATGCGATCCGGCGCATGCACGCCCAGCCATTGCCCGATGAAGCCGCCCAGCGACAGACCCAGGAAGTGGGCGCGCGGGATGTCCAGGCCGTCCAGCAGCTCAATGACGTCTCGCCCCAGCCGGTCCATCGAATAGGCGCCTGCCGGCACGCCGGACGCGCCGTGGCCGCGGGTGTCGTAGCGCAGCACACGGAAGTGGCGCGACAGGGCGGGGATCTGGCCGTCCCACATGTGCAGCGTGGTGCCGATAGAGTTGGACAGCACCAGCACCGGCAGGCGGGCGTCGCCGTCGATGCGGTAGGCGATGCGCACGCCGTCGCCGGTGGTGAAGAAGGAGAGGTCTTGCATGGCGGGTCTGCCTGGTCGGGTGGAGATGAGGCAAATCGTAGTTGCGCACTGATCCGGAAGAAATTACAAAGTCTGGACCATCATTGTCAGAAAAACAGACATCAGAGGCACGCATGAGCGACTTCACCCTGCACGACCTGCAGTGCTTCGACGCCGTGGCGCACGCGGGCGGCTTCCAGGCCGCTGCCGTCGCGCTGCATCGTTCGCACCCCGCGGTGTTCGCGGCCGTGGCCAAGCTGGAGCGCCAACTGGATCTGGCCTTGCTGGACCGCAGCGGTTATCGCGTGCGGCTGACGCCGGCGGGGCAGTCCTTCCACCGCCGCGCGCAAGGCCTGCTGCGCGAACTGGAAGGCTTGCGCACACACGCCGCGCAGTTGGCGATGGGCGAGGAAAGCGACCTGCATGTGGTGATCGGCGACTTCAGTCCGCGGCCGTGGATGCTGGCCGTGTTGAACCGCTTTTCCGCGCAGTGCCCCGGCACGCGCCTGCATCTGCACTTCGAGGCCGTGGGCGGCCCGGCCGAACGCCTGCTCGATGGCGACGCGGACCTGATCCTGCATCGCGTGGACAAACAGGATCCGCGCATCGAATGGCTGGACCTGGCCAAGGTGCCGTTCGTTCCGGTGGCGGCGCCGGGGTTCCTGCCCGCCGCGCGCGGCCGCGCCATCAGCTTCCCGCAATTGCGCGAGGCCACGCAATGCGTGATGCGCGACACGGCCCGCCATACGCCGCCGCGCGATTACTTCATGGTCGATGGCGCCCCGCAATGCACGGTGCCTGACCAGCTCATGAAGAAGGACGTCATCCTGCAAGGCATGGGCTGGGGCCATCTGCCGCGTTTCCTGATCGAAGACGAATTGCGCGACGGCCGGCTGGTGTCGATTGCCAGCCGTCATCTGCCCGGCAGCATCGAAGAACTGGTGGCCGCCCGGCGCAGCGACCGCCCGCAAGGCCCCGTCGCGAACCGGTTGTGGCTGGCCTTGCAAGCGGCGTCCGCAGAAATTCGAAAGCCTTAGTCCCAAAATCGAAAGCCTTTTCGATTGCCCGTAATTCCCCCGTTGAAGATGATTATCAGTCTTATTTGAAGACGGATCGTCGGAGGGAATTGTGGGTATCAAGACAGGTGGGGGCCGGCGGGCCCGGCAGGGCGGGGCGCGCGTGGGCCGCGCGGTCTGGCTGGGACGCGGCGCCATGATGTTCGGCCTGGCCGCGGGGGCGGCCTCGGCGCAGACGGCGCCGGAAACCACCACGCTGGCGCCGGTGACGGTGCGGGGCGAGGAAGCGGGCGTGACCGAAGGCAGCGCGTCCTACACCGCGCCCAGCGTCACCATCGGCGGCAAACTGCCGTTGTCGCTGCGCGAGATCCCGCAATCGGTGTCCGTCATCACGCGCCAGCGCATCGAAGACCAGAACATGACGTCGCTGGAAGACGCCATGGCGCAGACCCCCGGCATCACCACCGACCTGGCGGCCACCGCGGCCATTCCGCAGTTCTATTCGCGCGGCTTTCAGATCGAATACTTCCAGTACGACGGCGTGCCCATGCAGACGGGCGGCGCGTCGTGGGCGCAGCCGGATCTGTTCATGTTCGATCACGTGGAACTGCTGCGGGGCGCCGCCGGCCTGTTCAACGGCGCCGGCCAGCCAGGCGGCGTGATCAATCTGGTCCGCAAGCGTCCCACGCGAGAATTCCAGTTCTCGGGCTCGGCCAGCGCCGGCTCCTGGGACAACTACCGCGGCGAAGCGGACTTGTCTTCGCCGCTGAACGCCTCGGGGTCGGTGCGCGGCCGCGTGGCCGCCGCGTATGAAGACCGCAAGTATTTCTACGACGTCGCCAACTCGCAGAAGCAGGCCTACTACGGCATCCTGGAAGCCGACCTGACGCCGGACACGCTGTTGACGCTGGGCGGCAGCTATCAGCAGCGCGATTGGCTGCCGTTCATGATGCAGATGCCGCGCTACAAGGACGGCGGCGATCTTGGGTTGACGCGCGGCACCTACCTGGGCGCCGACTGGAACCGGTGGGATTTCGAGAACACGCAGATCTTCGCGGAACTGGCGCACCGATTCTCGTCGGACTGGACGGTCAAGCTCAACGTCAACCAGGCCGAAGAAACCAGCAAGTTGAAGTACGCCTATGTGCGCGGCGCGGTGGACCGCGCAACCGGGCTGGGCCCGCGCCTGTACGGCGGCGGCAACCAGTACCGCAATCGGCAACTGGGTATCGACCTGATGGTGTCGGGCGCGTTCGAAGCGCTGGGCCGGCGCCATGAGCTCGTCTTCGGCGGCAACTGGTACGACCGCAGCGCGCGTTCGTACAACGCCTATTCGCTGCCGGGATTCCCGGCGCAGCCGGTGGACGTCTTCCACTACGACGTCCGCGACTATCCCGAACCTGGCGATCCGCAATGGGGCAGCCAAAGCGACGTGAAGACACGCCAGTCCGGCGTCTACGCGATGGCCCGCCTGAAAGTGGCCGACCCGCTGACGCTGGTGCTGGGCACGCGCATGAGCTGGTGGCGCACGCAGAGCGAAAACCTGATGACGGACGTGACCGCCCCGGCCGTCACCGAACACGGCCGGATGACACCATATGCCGGTCTGGTCTACGACATCGACGACCACTGGAGCGCCTACGCCAGCTACGCCGACATCTTCCGCGTGCAAAGCGACCTGCGCACCGCCGACGGCGGTTCGCTGCCGCCCGTGGTGGGGTCGAACTACGAAGCCGGCGTGAAGAGCGAATGGCTGGACGGGCGCCTGAACACCTCGTTCGCGCTGTTCCGCATCACCGAACGCAACCGTGCGCAGAGCGACCCCAACTATCCGGAAGTCGGCGACTGCTGCTACCAGGCCAGCGGGCAGGTGCGCAGCCAGGGCTTCGAGGCGGAAGTATCCGGCCGGCTGGCGCCGGGCTGGGAAGTGGCGGGCGGCTACACCTTCAACACCACGCGCTATCTGAAGGATGCGGAGAACGGCGGCGCGCCGTTCCGCACCTTCACGCCCAAGCACATCTTCCAGCTCTGGACGACCTATCAGCTGCCCAGCCAATGGAACCGCTGGAGCGTCGGCGGTGGCGTCAATGTGAAGAGCGGCGTCTACACCGAAAGCGCGGTGCAGGGCCCGGTCTCGGGCAGTTCGGTGCGAGTGTCGCAGGGTGGCTACGCCATCTGGAACGCGCGCATCGGCTACCGCGTGAGCGACCACGTGTCGCTGGGACTGAATGTGAACAACCTGTTCGACAAGGTCTATTACCAGCGGCTGGGCAACGCCGACATGGGCAACGCCTACGGCGAACCGCGCAGCGTCATGCTGAACATGCGCGTCAAGTATTGATCGAACCCTCAGGAGAAAAGCGATGAAGATTTCCTTGCAACAGGCGCTGCGCGCCGCCGCCTTCGGCGTTGCGCTGTGCGCAGGTTTGCCGGCGCAAGCCGCCCCGGTGGCGCCCACCCCGCAGGCGGCCGCGGTGTCGCCCGTCTTGTCCGCCGGCGAGTACCGCTGGACGATCGACGACGGCCGGGGCGAACCGCCCTACACCTTGCGCCTTTACGTGCAGCCGCTGCCCACGGGCGACTACGCGCTGACCGGCAGCCTGCTGCTGGACGACGCCGAGCTGGGCGCCTCCGGATCGGCGCGGGTGCGCGACGGCAAGCTGGTGCTGGACCTGACTGCCAGCGGCGGCGTGCTGCAAGCGCCGATGGAAGACAGCAAGCGCGCCCTTTACCCCAAAGGCGGTGCGCCGACGCGCGTGGATTCGGCGGGTTTCGCGACGATGCGCGCGCTGCTTGATCCCGCGACGCTAGGTGGCGTCATGCAGCGTTATCAGACCAACGTCATGACCGGCCATCTGGTGCAAGGCCCGATGTACGCCAACAGCGTCATTCGCCGTCAGCCGTAGCGCGCAGGCGGGGCGGCGTTCACCTCAGGCGAAGGCCGCCCTCCAGATTGCAGAATAGGCATTTGCCCCCGCGACGCCCACACTCTGTCTCCACAAGTTGATCAATCAATGATCACGTCGGGAGACAAGCATGTTGCACGCGCATCGCTGGCTGGCTGCCGGCGCGGTGGCATTCGCCCTGGCAAGCCAGGCTCATGCCGCCTGGCCTGAACGGCCGATCACCCTTATCGTTCCGGCCGCGCCCGGCGGCACCACCGACATCGCCGCGCGGCTGATCGCGGACAAGCTGGGCACCCGGCTGGGGCAGCAGGTCATCGTGGAAAACCGCGCGGGCGCCGCAGGCATCATCGGCGCGCAGACGATGGCGCGCGCCAAGCCCGATGGCTACACCTTGCTGATGGGCAACATCGGCCCCAACGCCATCAACTACGCGCTGTACAAGACGCTGCCCTACAAGCCCGCCGACTTCGCTCCCGTGACGCTGGTGATCTCGGTGCCCAACGTGCTGGTCGTGAACGAAGCCTCGTCCGCCCGCACGGTCGCTGACCTGCTGGCCCTGGCGAGGCAGGACCCGGCCAAGGTGTCCTTCGGCAGTTCCGGCGCGGGGCAATCGCCGCATCTGTCGGCCGAACTGTTCAAGCAACGCGCCGGCATCCCTGGCACGCATGTGCCCTATAAGGGCGCGGGCCCCGCGGTGGCCGCGCTGCTGGGCCAGCAGTTCACGTTCATGATCGACAACCTGCCCAGCTCGATGCCGTTCATCCAGTCCGGCAAGCTGCGCGCGCTTGCCGTCACGAGCGACCGCCGGCTGGCCGAACTGCCGGACGTGCCGACCATGGCCGAAGCTGGCGTGAAGGACATGGTGGTGACTGCCTGGTTCGGCCTTGTTGCGCCGGCCGGCACGCCGGACGACGTCATCGGCAAGCTCTACGCCGCCACGCGCGACGTCGTGCAGAGCCCCGAAGTCAGCGACCGCTTCAAGGCCATGGGCGGGCAGGCCGGCGGCAACACGCCCGCCGAATTCACCGCGTTCATCGGCCAGGAGCGCGCTCGCTGGAAGCAGATCGTGGACACGGCCGGACTGGCACAGGAGCAATAGACGTGATCGACAAGATCCAAGCATCCATGGCCGAGGCCGTGGCGGTGATTCCCGACGGCGCATCCGTGCTGGTGGGCGGCTTTGGCGAAGCGGGCGTGCCTTACGAGCTGCTGCAATGCCTGGCGGAATCGGGCCGGCGCGACCTGACCATCATCTCGAACAACGCCGGCACGTTCGAGCGCGGCATTGCCGCGCTGCTGATCCGCAAGCAGGTCCGCAAGATCATCTGCTCGCATCCGCGTCCGCCCAATTCCGATGCGTTCGCGCGTGCGTTTCGCGCTGGCGAGGTGGAACTGGAATGCGTGCCGCAGGGCACGCTGGCCGAACGGCTGCGCGCCGCGGGCGCGGGGCTGGGGCCGTTCTACACGCCCACCGGCTACGGCACCGAACTGGCCGCGGGCCGTCGCCAGGAAGTGATCGACGGCGTGGGCTACGTGCTGGAGCATCCGCTGCGCGGCGATTACGCGCTGATCCGCGCCCATCTGGGCGACCGCTGGGGCAACCTGATGTACCGGCACGCCGCGCGCAACTTCAACCCGGTGATGTGCATGGCCGCCGGGCACGCCATCGCGCAGGTCGACGAGGTCGTGCCGCTGGGCGCGTTCGTGCCCGAGCAGGTCATGACGCAAGGCATCTTCGTGAAATCCGTGGTGCGGGTGGAGACCTGACATGCAAGACATCCCCGGCTTGACCCGTCAGCAGATCGCGCAGCTGCTGGCCAGCGACATCCCCGACGGCTCCATCGTCAACCTGGGCATCGGCATGCCGACGCTGGTGGGCGACTACCTGCCCTCCGACAAGGACATCCTGCTGCACAGCGAAAACGGCATCCTGGGCATGGGTCCGGCCGCCAGCGGCGAAAACGTGGACCTGGACCTGATCAACGCCAGCCGCCAGCCCATCACGCTGCTGGACGGCGCCTCGATCACCGAGCACACCGTGTCGTTCGCGATGATGCGCGGCGGCCACCTGGACTACGCCGTGCTGGGCGCGTTCCAGGTATCGGAATCAGGCGACCTGGCCAATTGGAAGACCGATGCGGCCGACGCCATTCCCGCCGTGGGCGGCGCGATGGACCTGGCCGTGGGCGCCAAGCAGGTCCTGGTCACGATGGAGCACCGCGGCCGCGACGGCACGCCCAAGGTGCTGCGGCAATGCACGTATCCGCTGACGGGCAAGGGCGTCGTGACGCGCATCTATACCGATCTGGCGGTGATCGACGTGACGCCCGGCGGCTTGAATGTCTACGCCATGAAGGCAGGCGTTACCGCGGCCTTCCTGCGTTCCGTGACCGAGGCGCCGCTGCATTTCCCGGCGACGCCGCGCGTGATCGTGCTGGATCCAGCCGGCACGCCGCGCTACGCCTGACGGTGTGCATCCGCCTTCGGGCAAAGGAGACCCCCTGATGATCCGTTCGCTTCTGATCGCCGCGTCGCTCGGCGTCCTGTCCCTGGGTGCTGTCGAAGCCGCCCCGGCCTACCCCGACAAGCCCATCACGTTGCTGATCCCGTATCCGCCGGGCGGCAGTGCCGATATGCTGGCCCGGCCGCTGGGCGCGGAACTGCAGAAGAAGTGGGGTCAGCCGGTCGTGCTGGAATACAAGCCGGGCGCGGGCGGCGCTATCGCGTCCGCGCAACTGGCGCGCGCCAAGCCTGACGGCTACACCTTGCTGATGGTGCTGGCCGCGCATGCCATCAACCCCAGCCTGTATCCGTCCTTGCCCTACGACACCCGCCGTGACTTCGCGCCGGTCTCGTTGGTGGCGACGTTGCCGATGCTGGTGGCTGCGCCGTTGTCCACGCCGGCCAGCACCATCCCCGAACTGATCGTCTACGGCAAGAGCCATCCCGGCAAGCTCAGTTTCGCGTCCGCCGGCAACGGCAACACCAGCCATCTGGCCGCCGAGATGTTCAAGAACCAGACGGGCGTGGACATGATGCACGTGCCGTACAAAGGCAGCGGCCCCGCGGTCGTCGCCTTGCTGGGCGGCGAGGTGTCGTTGATGTTCGACAGCATCTCCACGTCGTTGCCACAGGTGCAGGCAGGCAAGTTGAAGGCCATCGCGGTCACCGGCGAACGCCGCTCGCCCTTGCTGCCCGATGTGCCCACGGTGGCCGAAAGCGTGCCTGGCTTCGTCGTGAACGGCTGGTACGGGGTGCTGGCGCCGGCGGGCACGCCGCCCGATGTCGTCAACGCCTTGAGCCGCGGCATCGCCGACGCCGTGGCGTTGCCCGCGTTGAAGCAGCAACTGGCAGGCTATGGCTATGAAACCGTGGGCTCTACGCCGGCCGACTTCGCCAGCCATATCGACCGCGAACTGGACGCGTGGAAAAAGGCGGTGGATGCCTCGGGGGCCAAGCTGAATTAAGCAGGGGCCCGATGGGCCCCTGTGCCGTGTCCCCCGACGCTCGGCGCTATACCGTCAACACGCAATCCAGCGCCTCGGGCGCGGTGAGCCTCACGCGGTACGCGCGCAACTCGTCGCGGCGGAACACGTGCACTGTCACGCGATCACCGGGGCGATACTGCGCCAGCAGCAGGTCCAGGCCGGCGGGTGCATCCACCCGCAAACCATCCACCGCCACCAGCACATCGCCCGCCGACAGGCCGGCCTGGTGGCCCGCGCCGCCTTCCAGCACGGTGGCCAGCAGCAGCGAGTCGCCCTGTTTGCGCGTGCGCACGTCCAGCGACGGGATGTTGGCCGCCGTCTTCCATTGCAGCGTGATGCCTTCGGCGGCCAGCAGTTCGGCCAGCGGCACGTCGGCCGTGCCGTAGGCATGGCGCGCGATGAAGCGGCGGGCATCCACGCCGGTGGCTTCCTGGATCAGCGCGGGCAGGCCGTCTTCGGGCAAGCCCTGCGGATTGCCCTGATAGAAGTCGCGGCCATAGCGCTCCCACAGCAGGCGCATCACGTCGTCGAGCGAATGGCGGCCGGCGGAGTCGCGGCGGATCAGCAAGTCCAGGCCCAGCGCCACCAGCGCGCCCTTTGTGTAGTAACTGACCAGCGCGTTGGGCGAGTTCTCGTCCTGCTTGTAATAACGCGTCCACGCGTCGAACGAGCTTTCCGCCACCGACTGCTTGGCGCGGCCCGGCGTGCGGGCCACGCTGGTGATGGTCTTGGCCAGCAAGCGCAGGTAATCGGACTGCGTGATCGCGCCCGAACGCAGCAGCAGCAGGTCGTCGTAATAGGACGTGAAGCCTTCGAACACCCACAGCAGGCGCGTCAGGTCGGGCTGCTCAAGGTGGTAGGGGGCAAACGCCTGCGGCTTGATGCGCTTGACGTTCCAGGTATGGAAGTATTCATGGCTGACCAGGCCAAGAAAGCCGCGGTAGCCTTCGCCCTGGCCTTGCTGGCCCAGCACCGGCAAGTCCTTGCGGGACGTCATCAGCGCCGTGCTGGCGCGATGCTCCAAGCCGCCGTAGCCGTCGCCCGTCACCATGGTCATGAAGACGTAGCGGTTGGAGCTGTCCAGGAACGGCGCGCGTTTCGTGCGGGGCTCGAAGAACGCGATCTGCGTCTCGCAGATCTTTTTCACGTCGCCCGTGATGCGGGCTAGATCCAGGTTCGGCGTCACGCCGGTAAACACCAGTTCGTGTTCCGCGCCGTGGGCCGTGAACGTCGCCACATGGGGCGTGCCCATTTCCACGGGATGGTCGATCAGCGCGTCGTAATCCGGCGCCAGGTACAGGCCAAAGCCGTGGCGGCGGGCGGCGCCCTTGTGGCCGCGGGCCTCGGGCAGGCTGGTGTAGACCTTCCAGCCGTCCAGGCCGCGCGGCGGCGCCAGGTCCACCAGGCAGGGCAGGTGGTCCTGGCCATGCACGCGCAGGAACACGCTGGTGCCGTTGAAGAAGCCGTGGCTTTCGTCCAGATGCGCGCCGCGCACCGACAGGTCCCACGCGTAGACCACGTATTCGACCCGCAACGGGCCGTCGCAAGGCGCGGCCTGCCAGGTGTGGTTATCGATTTTGTCGACATTCACGCGCCGCGTGCCCGCATGGGCCGACAGCGATTCGATCTGGCGCGAGAAATCGCGGATGAGGTAGCTGCCCGGAATCCAGGCCGGCAGCGACAGCCGCTGGCCTTCAGGAGAAGGCGTATCGATGGTTAGGGTTATCCGGTAGCGGTGTCCTGCCGGATCGAACGGCGCAAGGCGGTAAAGTATCGGAAAAGCGGCATCTGATTTTTTCATGCTTCTATCTTATTACTGGAGACATTCAATGAGCGAGTCGTTTGTACTGGTCGAGACCCGGGGCCGCGTCGGCCTGCTGACGCTGAACCGCCCCAAGGCGCTCAATGCGCTGAACGATCAACTGATGGATGAGCTCGGCGCGGCACTGCTGGCGTTCGAAGCGAATGCCGACATCGGCTGCGTGGTCATTACCGGCAGCGAGAAGGCCTTTGCCGCAGGCGCCGATATCGGCGCGATGAAAGACTGGTCGTACATGGATGTCTACGGCAGCGAATACATCACCCGCAACTGGGAAACCTTGAAGCGCATCCGGAAGCCCGTAATCGCCGCAGTGGGCGGCTACGCGCTGGGCGGCGGCTGCGAACTGGCCATGATGTGCGACATCATCATCGCCGCTGACACCGCCAAGTTCGGCCAGCCGGAGATCAAGCTGGGCGTGATCCCGGGCGCCGGCGGCACGCAGCGCCTGCCCCGCGCCGTGGGCAAGGCCAAGGCCATGGACCTGGCGCTGACCGCCCGCATGATGGGCGCCGAAGAAGCGGAGCGTGCCGGCCTGGTGTCGCGCGTGGTCCCCGCCGACAAGCTGATGGAAGAAGCCCTGGATGCCGCCACCGTCATCGCGTCGATGTCGCTGCCGTCCGTGATGATGGCCAAGGAATGCGTGAATCGCGCGTTCGAAAGCTCGCTGAACGAAGGCCTGCTGTTCGAACGCCGCGTCTTCCATTCTCTGTTCGCCACCGAAGACCAGAAGGAAGGCATGGCCGCGTTCACCGAAAAGCGCAAACCGGACTTTAAACACCGTTAAGCCTTGTTACGTCCGCGCAAGCGGCGTGTGCATCTCCTGATACACCCGACGCGCCCGGCAGGGCGCGTTTTTCATGGGCGCCGAATACGGGTTTTCCCGTTGCGCCTTGAAACGTCTGGGCAGCACCTTGTTGCAGACTTCTTCCCTATCCTGATTAGGCGTCATCAAGAGGTGCCGCGCCAGAGCGGCTTGCCCAACCTGGCAAGTCCCGCGCGGCGGCTCGCTTGCAAACAAAATCAAGAAGGAGCCTTGCATGCGTACTTTTATCGCCAATCGCCGGTGGTCCGCCGCGGTCCTTGCGGGCGCGCTCAGCGCCTGCTTCGTGACCGCCACTCAGGCTCAATCGCCGCAGCCCACGCTGCGCCTGGTGTCCGAAACGCCCTATCCCGCCTCGGCTGCCGCGCCGCAGATGAGCGAGCAGGATCTGCGCGACACGGCCATCGATGCCTACGTCTACGCCTATCCCATGGTGTTGATGGAACTGGCGCGCCGCAAGGCCACCGCCGTGCAAAGTCCGCTGGACGGGCGCGCGCCGGTGAACCAGTTCGGCCACAAGACCGCTTTCCCTGACCCGCGTGCCGCCGACACGCCGTGGCCCAGCGCCGACGCGCTGTACTCCAGCCTGTGGTTCGATGTTTCGCAGGCGCCGCTGATCGTGAACCTGCCCGACACGGGCGGGCGCTATTCGGTGCTGTCGGCGCTGGATATGTGGAGCGACGTGTTCGCCTCGCGCGGCACCCGCACCAACGGCCCCGGCGCGCAATCCTTCGCCATCGTCGGCCCCAACTGGCAGGGCAGCGTGCCCGCCGGCATCGACGTGATCCGCAGCCCGACCTCGACCGGCTGGTTGATCGGCTGGACCCAGACCGGCGGTCCGCAGGACTACGCGGCCGTCAATCAGATCCAGGCCGGCATGACCGCTGTGCCGCTTGTCACGCAGACGGCCGCGACGCCGATGCGCAGCGGCCGCTACTCCCCGGGCAACGCCTATCCGCAGACCGGATCGGGCGTGGGCTCGGCCCCGATCGGCAGCGGCCTGCCGTTGCCGACGCCGGTAAACCTGCCCGAGGGCACGCCCGCCGAGCAGGCGGCCAGCATGGACGCGGCATCCTTCTTTGCACTGTTCTTCGATGTGTTGCGCAACAATCCGCCGCACGCCAACGATTCGCCGATCCTGGACCGCATGCGCCGCATCGGCTTGGACAGCCGCCAACCGTTCTCGTATGGCCGCCTGAGCCCGGCCGTGCAGCAGGCCCTGGCCGATGCCCAGCCGCTGGCGGGTCGCCGCATCGCCGATGGCGTGTCGCGCCTGGGCACGCCGATCAACGGCTGGAACACCGTCCTGTCGGGCATCGGCACCTACGGCACCGACTACGCGCGCCGCGCCGCCATCGCTTATGCGGGCCTGGGCGCGCCGACGCCGGAAGACGTGCTGTACCCGGTGACCGTCGCCGATTCGAAGGGCCGTCCGTTGAACTCCAACGAGGACTACGTGCTGCACTTCGACAAGGGCCAGCTGCCGCCCGTCAACGCGTTCTGGTCGCTGCACGTCTATAACGACAAGCACGGCTTTGCCGACAACCCCGCCAACCGCTACGCGCTGCGCAGCACCGACGGGCTGAAGTACAACTCGGACGGTTCGCTGGACATCTACATCCAGCGCCGCGACCCGGGCGAGAAGAAGCGTTCGAACTGGATCAGCACGCCGGCCGCCGACGGTCCGTTCCTGTTGAGCCTGCGCCTGTACTGGCCGCAAGACACGGCGCTGGATGGCCTGTGGGCGCCGCCGCCGGTCAAGGAAGACTAAGCCCGAGAGCCGGTTAACACCGCCTGTCGGAACAAAGCGGCCCCGATGTCGGGGCCGTTTTTTTAGAGTGCAAAGGCGGGTTGCGCAAGGCTTGAGCAGGTGGAACAAGGGCCGCGTTCGCGTCCCTATTTTTCGTGCGGTATCTAGTACGCCCGGGCCGTTGTTTGCACCTTACAAACCCCCGAAAGTTCATTTGCTCGAGCAAAAAGAATCACGCTATACTCTGCGGGTTTGACGCTTGCGGGATAAGAACACGTGGCGGCTGGTAAGCGGTGGATGGGCGCGGATTGCAGGGTAGAGACGCTAAATTAGCGGATGCTGAAAAGCGAACCCAGGCAGGCCGAAGCCAGACACTAGCGCGTACTGAAAGCGGTGCCTTTGACCTATGTAAGGACAAAGCATCAGGTTTCAAGTGCGGGCACGCCGGTTCTGATAGGGGCAAGAAGTACAGCGGGGAAGTTTGATGCAGCAGAACTCGATGCAACATGTGCAACAGGGTTTGTTGGACCAGGACGAGATGGACAAGGTTCTGGTTCTCAGCGACGCGGATCGCGCGGCGCTGAATGCTCAAGCTAGCCGCGGGCTCCTGTTGGCATTGGCGGCGCAAGGCGCCATGGGGCTCGCAGCAGCAGTAATTGCGGGGGTTGTCGGAGGGGCAGCGGCTGGTTGGTCGGCGCTGGCGGGGGCGGGAGCGTATTTCATACCCAATGCGTTGTTCGCATTGCGCCTGGTTGTCAGCGTTCGGGCCGGTCGAGCCAGTCCCTTTACCTTTCTCTCTGGTGAGTTGATCAAGTTGTTCGCAACGGCATTGCTGTTGTGGGGGCTTTCGCGTGTGGCGCAGGACACCCTGGTGTGGCCCGCTGCATTGCTCGGTCTGATACTCACATTGAAGGGTTACCTCCTGCTTTTGATGTTCCGCAAGTTGTCTTAGCGCCGAGTAGTCAGTAGCGGCAAACGTGATCGTGGAATCGTCCGGCTCGCAAGGGTTCGGGCATACAGCAAATAGGGTAGGATTCAAATGGCTGCTGCCAGCGACGTGTCGCCTCAGTCCGCGTATATTCAGCATCACCTGGTGCATCTGAACAATACCGGTGAGAAACAGAGCGCAATTGCTCAGTTCGACATCATCAATTACGACTCGTTGTTCTGGTCCGGCCTGATGGGTCTGATCGTGATTTTCTTCCTGTGGCGCGCTGCTCGCCGCGCCACCAGTGGCGTGCCGACCCGCTTCCAGGCTTTCGTGGAAATGATCGTCGACATGGTCGACGACCAGGCCAAGGGCATCGTCCACAACGCCAAGAGCCGTCTTTTCATCGCCCCGCTGGCGCTCACCGTGTTCCTCTGGATCATCCTGATGAACGCGCTGGACTTGCTGCCGGTTGACCTGTTGCCCTCCATCTGGCGCCTGACCGGCCTGGGTGCGGAACACGGCGATCCCCTCTATTACCACCGCATTCTGCCGACCGCCGACCTGAACGTGCCGATGGGCATGTCGCTGGGCGTGCTGCTGCTGATGTTCTATTACGGCATCAAGATCAAGCACCCGGGCGGCTTCGTCAAAGAATTGTTCACCGCGCCGTTCCATGCGCATGGCCTGGGCGCCGTCGTGCTGGCCCCGTTCAACCTGCTGCTGAACCTGATCGAATACGCCGCCAAGTCCGTGTCGCTGGGCATGCGGTTGTTCGGCAACATGTTCGCCGGCGAACTGATTTTCATGCTGATCGCCCTCCTGGGCGGCGCCTGGACCGGCTTCAACGGTGCCAGCATCGGCTTGGGAATCGGCCACATCCTGGCCGGCTCCATCTGGGCGATCTTCCACATCCTGATCGTTCTTCTGCAGGCCTTCATCTTCATGATGCTGACGCTGGTGTATCTCGGCCAGGCACACGAAGGCCACTGATCCCCCGAATTTCCTGCGCTGGCCACCCGGCCAGCGTGGGATAGCAAGATTATCTTGCATTGAGCTGTACCCCTTATTTTTCAATTTTTGACTTCAGATTTCTAACCAAGGAGTTGTCATGACCAACGTCGCTTTCGTTGCCCTCGCTTGCGGTCTCATCATCGGTTTGGGTGCTATCGGCGCTTGCATCGGCATCGCACTGATGGGCGGCAAGTATCTGGAAGCTTCGGCTCGTCAGCCTGAGCTGATGAACGCTCTGCAAACGAAGATGTTCCTGCTGGCTGGCCTGATCGACGCGGCATTCCTGATCGGCGTGGGTATTGCCATGCTGTTCGCCTTCGCCAACCCGTTCGTCGGCTAAGGCAGCGCCCGCCGGCGAATAGGCGGGTCATGACGCTGGCGGCGATGAGGGCGCAAGTCCCATCGCCGGTCAGCAAAGTATCGAGTGCTCCGTGACGCCCCTTTCCGGGTGCGGTCGGAGCCGCAAGGTGTTAAAGGAACGACCGTGAATCTGAACGCGACGATCATTTTCCAGATGCTCGTGTTCTTCGTTCTGGGCTGGTTCACGATGAAATTCGTGTGGCCTCCTCTGACGAAGGCGATGGACGAGCGCCGCCAAAAAATCGCCGACGGCCTTGCCGCCGCCGAGAAGGGCAAAGCCGACTTGGCTCAAGCCCAGGCGCGTGTCAGTCTTATCGAGGCTTCTGCCAAGTCCGAAAACCACGCCCGCATCATCGAGGCCGAAAAGCAAGCCGCCTCCCTGATCGAGCAAGCCCGCCGTGAAGCGGAAGCTGAACGCGCCCGTATCGTGGCTCAAGCAGCTCAAGATGCCGCGCAGGAAGTTCAGCGCGCTCGTGATTCGCTGCGCGACGACGTTGCCGCGTTGGCTGTCAAGGGTGCTGAACAGATCCTCAAGCGCGAGGTTGACGCCCGCGCCCACGCCGAGCTGCTGAACCAGCTTCGCGCGCAGCTTTAATCCGGGACCGTCATGGCTGAACTTTCCACTGTTGCCCGTCCCTACGCTGAAGCGCTCTTCAGCGCAGCGCGCGACGACAAGGCCGGCTTGCCGGCTTGGGCCGACCTGGTCAGCGAAATGTCGCAGGTCGCCTCCAACCCCGACGTGCGCGAGGCCATGGCCGACCCGCGTCTGGGCGACAAGCAGCGCGTTGAGCTGTTTTCCGGCCTGATCAAGGTCGAACTGCCGCAGGCCGCCCGTAATTTCATCGAGCTGCTGGTTGAAAACGACCGACTGCTGCTGCTGCCCGACATCGCCACGCAATTCGTGGTGCTGCGGAATCGTCACGAGGGCACGGCGCAGGCGGAAATCACCAGCGCGTTCGAACTGAGCGACGACCAGGTCAAAGAACTGGTCGCCGCGCTCGAACAAAAATTCGGCCTCAAGCTCAAGCCCAACGTCACCGTCGACAAGTCGTTGATCGGCGGCGTGCGCGTGGCTGTCGGTGACCAGGTGCTCGATACTTCCGTACAAGCCCAATTGGTCCGCATGCGCGATCAGCTCGCCGCTTAAGGCAACTAACAGGATTCCAGGAGTCAATATGCAACTCAATCCCTCCGAGATCAGCGAACTGCTCAAGAGCCGCATCGAGGGCCTGGGCGCTTCGGCTGATGTCCGTACTCAGGGCACCGTCGTGTCCGTGACCGACGGTATTACCCGCATCCACGGCTTGTCCGATGTGATGCAGGGCGAAATGCTCGAATTTCCCAACAACGTTTTCGGTCTGGCGCTCAACCTTGAGCGCGATTCCGTCGGCGCCGTTATCCTCGGCGACTACACCGGCATCTCCGAAGGCGACCAGGTCAAGACGACCGGCCGCATTCTGGAAGTCCCGGTCGGTCCGGAACTGAAAGGCCGCGTGGTCAACACGCTGGGCGAGCCGATCGACGGCAAGGGCCCGATCAACGCCAAGGCAACCGACATCATCGAAAAAGTGGCGCCTGGCGTTATCGCCCGCCGCTCGGTGTCGCAGCCGCTGCAAACCGGCGTCAAGGCTATCGACTCGATGGTGCCGATCGGCCGCGGCCAACGCGAACTGATCATTGGCGACCGCCAGACCGGCAAGACTGCCGTCGCTGTCGACACGATCATCAGCCAGAAGGGCAAGGGCGTCACCTGCGTGTACGTCGCCATCGGCCAGAAGGCTTCCACGATCAACAACGTGGTCCGCAAGCTGGAAGAGCACGGCGCGATGGAATACACCATCGTCGTGGCCGCTACCGCTTCTGACTCGGCCGCCATGCAATACCTGGCTGCTTACGCCGGTTGCACGATGGGCGAATACTTCCGCGATCGTGGCGAAGACGCCCTGATCGTTTATGACGATCTGACCAAGCAAGCCTGGGCCTATCGCCAAGTGTCGCTGCTGCTGCGCCGTCCGCCGGGCCGTGAAGCCTACCCGGGCGACGTGTTCTACCTGCACTCGCGTCTGCTGGAACGTGCTGCCCGCGTGAACGAAGACTACGTCGAAAAGTTCACCGATGGCGCCGTCAAGGGCAAGACCGGTTCGCTGACCGCACTGCCGATCATCGAAACCCAGGCAGGCGACGTTTCCGCCTTCGTTCCGACCAACGTGATCTCGATCACCGACGGCCAGATCTTCCTGGAAACCGACCTGTTCAACGCCGGTGTCCGCCCCGCAATCAACGCCGGTATCTCGGTGTCGCGTGTGGGTGGTGCTGCGCAGACCAAGGTCGTCAAGAAGCTGTCCGGCGGTATCCGTACCGACTTGGCACAGTACCGTGAACTGGCCGCCTTCGCGCAGTTCGCTTCCGACCTGGACGACGCTACCCGTCGCCAGCTGGAACGCGGCAAGCGCGTGGTCGAACTGCTCAAGCAGCCGCAATACCAGCCGCTGCAAGTGTGGGAACTGGCCGTCACGCTGTACACGGTCAACAACGGCTACCTGGATGACGTGGACGTGGCCCAAGTGCTGTCGTTCGAGAAGTCGCTCAAGGATCACCTGAAGGCCAAGCATGCGGCCATGATCCAGCGCATCGAAGACACCAAGGAACTGTCCAAGGACGACGAGGCCGAATTGGCCACCGCCGTTCAGGAATTCAAGAAGCACGGTGCTTTTTAAGAAAGTGATGGGTTAGGCGTCTGCAACGCCTCACCCATCCTTACCGGATGGTTGAGGCGTGAGCGGAACCCATCGGCCAGTCTTCACAGGAAAGCGCAATGCCCGGAATTAAGGAAATCCGAACCAAGATCAAGAGCGTGCAAAACACGCGCAAGATCACCAAGGCGATGGAAATGGTCGCCGCATCCAAAATGCGCAAGGCGCAGGAACGGATGCGTGCTGGTCGTCCGTACGCCACCAAGGTGCGCGAGATTGCTGCGCACCTGATGCAGGCCAACCCCGAGTACAGCCACCCGTACCTGGTCGAACGCGAAATCAAAGCGGTCGGCGTGGTCATGGTGACGACTGACAAGGGTTTGTGCGGCGGCTTGAACACCAACATCACTCGCGTGACGTTGGGCAAGCTGAAAGAGTTCGAGAAAAACGGCATCGCCGTGCAAGCGACCGCTTTCGGCAATAAGGGCGTGGGTGTGCTGACCCGTATCGGCGCCAAACTGGTTTCCCAGGAAGTGCAACTGGGCGACAAGCCGCAACTGGACCGCCTGCTGGGCGCGATCAAGGTGCAGCTGGACGCCTACCTGGATGGCCGCATCGACGCGCTGTACGTGGCATCGACCCGCTTCGTCAATACGATGAAGCAGGAGCCGCTGTTCTTGCGTCTGCTGCCGTTGGCCAGTGGTTTGGAAGATCCGTACCAGACGGGTGCTGATAGCCTGGCCAAGACGTCGGAAGTGAAGTCGGACTACAGCTGGGATTACATCTACGAACCCGACGCCCGTAGCGTGATCGACGACCTGCTGCAGCGTTACGTTGAAGGCCTGCTGTATCAAGCCGTGGCCGAGAACATGGCTTCGGAGCAGTCGGCCCGGATGGTCGCCATGAAGGCGGCGTCGGACAACGCCAAGAAGGTCATCGGAGAGCTGCAACTGGTCTACAACAAGACCCGTCAGGCCGCGATCACCAAAGAAATTTCGGAAATCGTAGGGGGCGCTGCCGCCGTTTAAGGCAGGCAGCTCCCATCTAAAGCTATCAAGCAAGGAATCGACATGAGCAACGGAACCATCGTTCAGTGCATCGGCGCCGTGGTGGATATTCAGTTCCCCCGCGATCACATGCCCAAGATTTATGAAGCGCTTACTCTGGCCGACGACGAGTCCTCCTCGTTCGCCGAAAAGGGTCTGACGCTGGAAGTGCAGCAACAGTTGGGCGACGGCGTGGTGCGTACCATTGCGCTGGGCTCCAGCGACGGCCTGCGCCGCGGCATGAAGGTCACCGGCACGGGCGCCCCGATCTCGGTGCCGGTCGGCACCGGCACGCTGGGCCGCATCATGGACGTGCTGGGTCGTCCCATCGACGAAGCCGGCCCGATCCAACACGAAGAAAAGCGTGGCATCCACCAAAGCGCTCCCCGCTTCGACGAACTGTCGCCGTCGGTGGAACTGCTGGAAACCGGCATCAAGGTTATTGACTTGGTCTGCCCGTTCGCAAAGGGCGGCAAGGTCGGCCTGTTCGGCGGCGCCGGCGTGGGCAAGACCGTGAACATGATGGAACTCATCAACAACATCGCCAAGCAGCACAGCGGTTTGTCGGTGTTTGCCGGCGTGGGTGAGCGTACCCGCGAAGGCAACGACTTCTACCACGAAATGGAAGAGTCGAACGTTCTGGACAAGGTCGCGATGGTGTTCGGTCAGATGAACGAACCCCCGGGCAACCGTCTGCGCGTGGCGCTGACCGGCCTGACGATGGCCGAGAAGTTCCGTGACGAAGGCCGCGACATCCTGTTCTTCGTGGACAACATCTACCGCTACACGCTGGCCGGTACCGAAGTGTCCGCACTGCTGGGCCGTATGCCGTCGGCCGTGGGCTACCAGCCCACGCTGGCTGAAGAAATGGGCAAGCTGCAAGAGCGCATCACGTCGACCAAGACGGGCTCGATCACCTCGATCCAGGCCGTGTACGTCCCTGCGGATGACTTGACCGACCCGTCGCCTGCCACGACCTTCCAGCATTTGGACTCCACCGTCGTGCTGTCGCGTGACATCGCTTCGCTGGGTATCTACCCGGCCGTGGACCCGCTGGATTCGTCCAGCCGCCAGCTCGACCCGCAAGTCGTCGGCGAAGAGCACTACGCCGTTGCTCGTGGCGTGCAGCAAACGCTGCAGCGCTACAAGGAACTGCGCGACATTATCGCGATTCTGGGTATGGACGAACTGTCGCCCGACGACAAGCAGGCCGTGGCCCGCGCTCGTAAGATCCAGCGTTTCCTGTCGCAGCCGTTCCACGTTGCTGAAGTGTTTACCGGCTCGCCCGGCAAGTACGTTCCGCTGGCCGAAACCATCCGTGGTTTCAAGATGATCGTGAACGGCGAGTGCGATGCCCTGCCGGAACAGGCCTTCTACATGGTCGGTTCGATCGACGAGGCCTTCGAGAAGGCCAAGAAACTGCAATAAGGAACCGATATGGCTACCCTGCATGTGGATGTCGTCAGCGCAGAGGAAGCGATCTTCTCCGGTGAGGCGAAGTTCGTGGTGCTGCCTGGCGAAGCGGGTGAACTGGGCATTCTGCCCGGCCACACCCCGCTGATTTCGCGCATACGCCCCGGGACGGTCAAGATCGTTCGTGCCGACCAAGGCGAGGAAAACATCTTCGTCGCCGGGGGCATTCTGGAAGTGCAGCCGGGCAGCGTGACGGTTCTGGCCGACACGGCTATCCGTGCCGCCGACCTGGACGAAGCCCGTGCCCTGGAAGCTCGCAAGAAGGCCGAAGAGGCCCTTGCGAACGCCAAGGACAAGGCTGACATCGCTGTCGTCGAAGCGGAACTCGCCATGCTGGCTGCGCAAGCCATCGCGGCGCGCAAGCTGCGCCAAGGCGGTCGTTCGCACTAAGCGGCAAAGCAGTACCCCGGGGTTCGCTCCGGATTGGAAAAAGCGGCCAATGGCCGCTTTTTTCATGCCCACGCGTTTCATGCCAGCGCATTATGTGCCTGGGTGCGGGGGAGACCGCAATGCGTTCACTACGAATGGCGACGCGGCTTGCACGACAGTAGCCTTCAACTTTGCCTACTTAGCCAAAGGGGAAAGCGTGCGAGAAGTCCTGGATTGCGGGGTGCTGCTGGCGCCGGGCCATGAAGGCGCCATGCGCGATTGGGTCGCCCGGCATCAAGCCCGGCTGACGCGGATCCGGCTGCACCTGGTGCCGCTGATTCGCACACACGCAGCGGAGGCCAATGCCGAGCTTCTCGCGGCTCCTGCGCACGGCGCGGGCGTCCACCCACATCCGCTGCAGGACGTCCAGGTGCTCGCGCGCCTGGCGATATCGCTCAAGCGCTATGACGGCTGCATCCTGCCTGTGACGCCGTCCACGGTCGCCTGGGCGCGCATGGCCCTGGCTCAGGCAGGCGCCGCGCTGACGACGCCTATCCTGCTGCTGATGGACGACATGAAGGCCCCCGCCATCGAAGACCTGCTGGGCTTAGGCGTGGCGGACTTCATCGCGCAGCCCGCCTGCCTGGAAAGCATGCGGGTGCGCCTGGACCGGATGGCCCGGCCCGCCGTGTGGCGCCAGCCGCCGCGCGCCAGTGTGCGGGAACCGGCGGCCAGTTATCCGGGCGGGTCAGAAGCCGCAGCGCACGAGGCGGCTCGCCCACGGTTGCCGGCAGAACTTGTCGAACAGGCCGCGGCCGGCATGCGCGAGGCACGGCGCCTGCCGGCGCAGGAGTCGTTCCGCCTGGCCAAATCGCGGGTGGTGGACGGTTTCGAGCGGGACTACATTCGCCACGCGCTGTCGCGCCACGGCGGCAACGTGGCGCAGGCCGCGCGCGCCTGCGACAAGCACCGGCGCGCATTCTGGGCGCTGATGCGCAAGCACGGCATCGAGGCCGCGCCGTATCGGCAGGCGGCGCTGGCGCGTCGGGCGGAGTATTGAAATACCGGGGATCGACCCCGCGCCGACGTCGAAAAAGTTGAAATGCCCGGCAGAACTGCCGCCGACTTGCGCCCAAGCAAGCCGGGTCTGCTGGCCTGGCGCGCCTTGTCAGCTTGGGGAAGTAAAATCACGGCTTCCGATCATCGAGGATAGTCGTGTCTGCTTCCAGCTTGAAGAACGATGTGTTCTTGCGCTCGCTCTTGCGCGAGCCCGTGCCCTATACCCCGATCTGGCTGATGCGCCAGGCGGGTCGCTACCTGCCCGAATACCGCGCGACGCGCGCCCGGGCGGGCTCTTTCATGGGCCTGGCTCAGAATCCGGACTACGCGATGGAAGTCACATTGCAGCCGCTCGAGCGTTTCGACCTGGATGCGGCCATCCTGTTCTCGGACATCCTGACCGTGCCGCATGCGATGGGCCTGGGCCTGGATTTCGCCGAAGGCGAGGGCCCGCGCTTTGCCCGCCCCGTGCGCACCGAGGACGACGTGGCGCGTCTGGCCGTGCCCGACATGGACAAGCTGCGCTACGTGTTCGACGCGGTCAGCGTCATCCGCCGCGAACTGGACGGCAAGGTGCCGCTGATCGGCTTTGCCGGCAGTCCGTTCACCATCGCCTGCTACATGGTCGAAGGGCAGGGCAGCGACGACTACCGCCTGATCAAGACGATGCTGTATTCGCGTCCGGATCTGCTGCACCGCATTTTGGAAATCAACGCCGAAGCCACGCTGCAGTACCTGAACGCGCAGATCGCCGCCGGCGCGCAAGCCGTCATGCTGTTCGACAGCTGGGGCGGGGTGCTGGCCGATGGCCTGTTCCAGCAGTTCTCGCTGGCGTACACGAAAAAGGTCGTGGACGGCCTGACCCGCGAGCACGAAGGCCGGCGCGTGCCGGTCATCGTCTTCACCAAGGGTGGCGGCCAGTGGCTCGAGCAAATCGCGGCTTGCGGCTGCGACGCGGTAGGCCTGGATTGGACGGTGGACCTGGCCGCGGCCCGCCGCCGCACGGGCGACTCCGTGGCCTTCCAGGGCAACCTGGACCCGATGGCGCTGTTCGGCGGCGCGTCCGCCATCCGTACGGAAGCCCGCCGCGTGCTGGACGCCTTCGGCCCGGTGGGCAAGGGCGGCCACGTGTTCAACCTGGGCCACGGCATTTCGCGGTTTACACCGCCGGAAGCAGTAGCGGAATTGGTCGACGAAGTCCACCAACACAGCCGCTTGCTGCGGGGGTAAGTGAGTGAACGCTTCGGTCCAAAGGGCCGAAGTTTGAGGGTCCCGGCGGACACTTGTGCACAGCAAGATTTTGCTCGGGGAAAACCCTTTAGAAGCTAGTTTACAATCTTGGAAGGCTGTTTAAGTCTTTGTTTTAATAGACAAAAAACAAGTTTTCCACCGGATTGCAACAGCGTGCGCAATCTACGCTTATTCCAAATCTTGACGTTGCCCCAGCCTTTTCCCCAAAGTTATCCACAGGTGGGGGCTGGAGCAAGCCGACGCATTGGGGCGACAATTGCCCCGCTGCGCCTTCCTTAGCAATTTCCCGCCATCCAGGTCTTACCCGCCCCATGCACCCTCCCAGCATCCATGTCTGAAGCGCCGCCGATTACGACTCCCGCAGCGGTTTGCTGGGTGCGCGTGGCGCTGGACGTGCCCTTGCCCGGCCCCTTCGATTACCGCAGCGAGACCCCCGTGCCGGTGGGCCTGCGGGTGATCGTGCCGTTCGGGCGGCGCAAGATGATCGGGGTGGTGGTGGAGAACCCGGCCGAGCCCTCGTTCGACCCGAAGCAGATCCGCCCCATCGAGCAAGTGCTGGACGACCTGCCGCCTTTTGACGAGGACTGGCTGCGCCTGGCGCGGTTTGCCGCGGAGTACTACCAGCGGCCCCTGGGCGAGGTGATGCTGCCGACCTTGCCGCCACCCCTGCGCAAACCCACGGCGTATCAGGGCAAACGGTCGGCGGGCGGGCCGGTGGCGCGGCTGGACAACCGCAAGCGCAAGACGGCGCGCGCGCCGGCCAAGGCCGACCAGCCGCCCGAACTGAACGAGGCCCAAGCCGCCGCCGTGGACGCCATTGGCGCCCTGGCCGGCTTCAAGCCCGTGCTGCTGCATGGCGTGACGGGCAGCGGCAAGACCGAGGTGTACCTGCGGGCCGCCGAACGCGTGCTGGCCCAGGGGCGCCAGGTGCTGCTGATGGTGCCCGAAATCAACCTGACGCCGCAGCTGGAAGGCGCGCTGCGCGCCCGCCTTGAGGCGCTGGTGGGCCCGGACGGCCTGGCCGTGATGCACAGCGGCTTGTCCGACGGCGAACGCCTGCAGGCCTGGGCCCGCGCCCAGCGCGGCGACGCGCGCATGCTGCTGGGCACGCGCATGTCGATCTTCGCGCCCTTGAGCAAGCTGGGCCTGATCGTCGTGGACGAAGAACACGATGCCTCCTACAAGCAGCAGGACGGCCTGCGCTATTCGGCGCGCGACCTGGCCGTGTGGCGGGCCCATGACCTGGACATTCCCGTGGTGCTGGGTTCAGCCACGCCGTCGCTGGAAACGTGGCAACACGCCGAGCGCGGCCGCTATCTGCGCCTGACGCTGCCGGCGCGCGCGCGATCCAGCAGCTTGCCGTCGATGCGGCTGGTGGACACGCGCCGCCTGCAGATGAAGCACGGTATGTCGCCGCATCTGCTGGAGGCGATCGGCCAGCGGCTGGAGCGCAAAGAGCAGTCGTTGATCTTCCTGAACCGGCGCGGCTATTCGCCCGTGCTGCATTGCCAGTCGTGCGCGTGGGTCAGTAATTGCCCGCGCTGCACGGCCTTTACCGTGCTGCATCGCACCGACGGCCGCGGCCACCGCCTGCAGTGCCACCATTGCGGCTATCAGGCGCCCGTGCCCCGCGCATGCCCCGAATGCGGCGACCAGGACCTGGCGCCGATGGGCCGCGGCACGCAGCGCATTGAAGAGCATCTGGCCGAGCTTTTTCCCGGAGCTCGCATCTTGCGCATCGATGCGGACAGCACGCGCAAGAAGGGCAGCGCCGAGGCGCTGTTCGCCTCGGTGCATGCGGGCGAAGTCGACATCCTGGTGGGCACGCAGATGGTGGCCAAGGGCCACGATTTCGCGCGCCTGGGGTTGGTGGGTGTGCTGAATTCCGATTCGATGCTGTTCGCGCACGACTTCCGCGCGCCCGAGCGTCTGTTCGCCCAATTGATGCAGGTGGCCGGCCGTGCCGGGCGCCACCAGGGCAACGGCGAGGTGCTGATCCAGACCGGCTACCCCGAGCAGCCCGTCTACCAGGCGCTGCTGCGTCACGACTACGCGGGCTTTGCGCGGCATGCGCTGCATGAACGCGAAAGCACCGGCCTGCCGCCGTTCGTCTACCAGGCGCTGCTGACGGCCGAGGCGCGCGAGTTGAAGGTGGCACAGGCTTTCCTGGAACGCGCGCGCGTGCTGCCCGAAGGGGAGTGGGCGGCCGACTTTCCGGGCCTGGACGCGATCATGCTGTATGACCCGGTGCCGCTGCGGGTGGTGCGGGTGGCCAACATCGAACGCGCGCAACTGCTGGTGGAAAGCAGCAGCCGGCCGGCCCTGCAGGCGTTCCTGGCGTCATGGTCACACCATCTGCCCTACATTGCCAACGAGGCGCGCGTGCGCTGGCAACTGGAAGTCGATCCGCTGGAGATCTGACCCCTCGGCATCTGCCGATGCGTCATCCATCCGATTGTTCTATGATCGTCTTCCTCTATCGCGCTGGCGCGGCAGGCCCGCATCGGCGGCTGCGCCCGTCCCCATTTTCTCGCGTAGTACCAGCCCGCTGACGGGCGGCTGCCGGCCCTGCGCCTGGCGGCCGCATCCGCGTTGCGGCGAGCGCGATGCATGACGACCCAACTCAAAATGTCCGCAAGCGAATCTATTGGCCAAGGCATGAATCCCGCCCAGAAAGAGGCGGTGCTTTACCTGGACGGCCCGTGCCTCGTGCTGGCCGGCGCCGGCAGCGGCAAGACGCGCGTGATCACGCAGAAGATCGCTTACTTGCTGCGCGAGTGCGGCTACATGGGCCGCAACGTGGTGGCGCTGACCTTCACCAACAAGGCCGCGCGCGAGATGGACGAGCGCGTGAAGACCCTGGTGGACCGCAAGCTGTCCAAGGGCCTGATCATCAGCACGTTCCATTCGCTGGGCGTGAAGATGCTGCGCGAAGAGGCGCGCAACGCGGGCCTGAAACCCACGTTCTCGATCCTGGACGCCGATGACGCCATGTCCATCATCCAGGAACTGCTGGCCACGACCGACAAGGCCCGCCTGCGCCACGTGCAGGGCATCATCTCGCTGTGGAAGAACGCGTTGCTGGAGCCGGACGACGCCGCGCGCGAGGCGGTCACGCCGGGCGATGTCGAAGCGGCCAACGTCTACCGCAGCTACGCGGCCACGCTGGCGGCCTATCAGGCGGTGGACTTCGACGACCTGATCCGCATCCCCGCGTTGCTGCTGGCCAGCAACGAGGAAGTGCGCACGCGCTGGCAGAACCGCGTGCGCTACCTGCTGGTGGACGAATACCAGGACACCAACGTGTGCCAGTACCGCCTGGTGCAGCTGCTGACCGGGTCGCGCGCCATGTTCACGGCGGTGGGCGACGACGATCAGGCGATCTACGCCTGGCGCGGCGCCACGATCGAGAACCTGGCCAAGCTGACGACCGACTACCCCAACATCAAGCTCATCAAGCTGGAGCAGAACTACCGGTCGGTGCAGCGCATCCTGGCCGCCGCCAACCAGGTCATCGAGAAGAACCCCAAGCTGTTCGACAAGAAGCTGTGGTCGGACCTGGGCGTGGGCGAACCGATTCTTGTGTCGGCAATGGACGGCGAAGAGCAGGAAGCCGAATCCATCGCCATGAAGGTGTCGGCCTCGCGCTTCGAACGCCAGGCGCAGTGGAAGGATTTCGCCATCCTGTACCGCAGCAACCACCAGTCGCGCATCCTGGAGCAGGCGCTGCGCAATTTGAAGATTCCGTACACGATCTCGGGCGGGCAGAGCTTTTTCGACAAGACCGAAGTGCGCGACGTGCTGTCGTATCTGCGCCTTTTGGCCAATGACGACGACGACCCCGCGTTCATTCGAGCGGCCACCACGCCCAAGCGCGGCATCGGTCAGGCGACGCTGCAGGTGCTGGGCCAGTACGCGGCCTCGCGAGAGATCTCGCTGCTGGCGGCGGTGGCCGAAACCGGCCTGGAAAGCCTGTTGGCGCCGCGCCAGCTGGACCCGCTGCGCACCTTTGCCGAGTTCATCCGCCGCATGCAGTGGCGCGCTGGGCGCGGCGCGGCCTCGGGCAAGGACGCCGCGCCCGCCGAACCCGCGGGCGTCATCCTGGACGACCTGGTGGAAGCCATCCAGTACGAGCGCCACCTGTTCGAATTGTTCGAGGAACGTCCGGCGCAGACGCGCTGGCAGAACGTGCTGGAACTGACGGGCTGGCTCAAGCGCAAGGCCGAAGAAGACAACATGACGCTCTTCGACCTGGTGCAGCACGTGGCGCTGGTGACCATGCTGGAGCGCGGCGAAGAAGAAGAGCCCGACGCCGTCAAGATGTCGACGCTGCACGCCTCCAAGGGCCTGGAGTATCCGCACGTGTATCTGGCCGGCGTGGAAGAGGGGCTGCTGCCTCACCTGGGCAAGGACGACGAAGTCGGCGACCCGGCGCGCGCGGCCGAGAACCTGGCCACGCGCATCCAGGAAGAACGCCGCCTGATGTACGTGGGCATCACGCGTGCGCAGCGCAGCCTGAACCTGAGCTGGTGCAAGCGTCGCCGCCGCGCCCGTGAAGACCTGGTGCGGGAACCGTCGCGCTTCATCGAAGAGATGGGCTTGGGCGATGTGCGGGTGCAGGAAGACGAAGCCACGGCCGCCATGAATCCCAAGGAGCGCATGGCGATGCTGAAGGCGCTGTTGAAGAAGTAGCGCGCGGGAGCCGACGCCATGAAAGACGACGTCCGATATCACCCGGTGCCCGGCACGCCGGGGCTGGTGCTGGGCCAGGCGCGGTTCAGCGAATTCCAGTTCGACCGCCACTACCATGTGGACTATCACATCGGCCTGGTGACGCAGGGCGTGCAGCGCCAGTGTTTCCGCGGCACGAGCATCCTGCTGGGCCCCGGCAGCCTTGCCCTGATGCCGCCGGGCGAGATCCACGATGGCGCGGGCGTCGACGCTTATGGTGCTTCGTACACACTGAAGACCTTCCGCCTGTCGGCCGAGCTGATGCGCGGCTTCATCGAAGACGTGTCGGGGGCGGCTGCGGATGAACGCTTCTCTGCGACGCTGGTGGAAGACGCCGCGCTAGCCGCCCGTTTCATGGCGTTGCACAGCGTGTGGATGTCGGGCGCGCCAGATGAGCCGCTGGCGCAGGAATCGCAGTCGCTGGCGTTGATGGGCGCCTTGTTCGCGCGTACCGGCGCCGTGCAGCCCGAAACGGTCAAGGGCGGCTTGTCGTCCACGCATCTGCACGCCGTGCGCGACTATTGCCAGGCGCACCTGTGCGAGAAGATCGCGCTGGACGACCTGGCCCGGCTATGCGGATTGAGCCGCTTCCAGTTCCTGCGGCGTTTCACGCATTCGGCTGGGCTGACGCCGCATGCGTGGCTGGTGCGGTTGCGGCTGGAGCGCGCCTGCGCGGCGCTGGCCACCGAGCGGGTGTCGGTGGCCCAGGTGGCGGCGGACGTGGGCTTCTATGACCAGAGCCACTTCAACCGCGCCTTCCGCATGGCGTACGGCGCGCCGCCTTCGGCGTACCAGCCCGCGGCCTAGGCCGCGGACCCGCACGCGAACACAGGTCTTAAGCAACTTGCGCGCGCAGCGCCGACAGGAAGTGGTCCACGTCCTGCTCTTGCGTCGCGAACGACGTCACCAGGCGCACGACGCCCGGACCCCAGCGGTCGTGGTAGAAGCGGAAGCCATCGGCCAGCAGGCCTTCGATGGCCTGGGCAGGCAATTGGCAGAACAGGATGTTGGCGTCGACGGTGCCTTGCAGCGCCACGCCCGGGAGCCCTTGCATGCCGGCCGCCAGCCGTGCGGCCATGGCGTTGGCCTGGCGTGCGTTGCGCAGCCACAGGTCGTTGTCCAGATACGCTTCCAGCTGGGCCGACAGCAAGCGCATCTTCGAGAACAGATGGCCGCCGCGTTTGCGGCGGAACTCCAGTTCACGGGCCCGTTCCGGGTTGAACAGCACAATGGCCTCGGCGCCCAGCACACCGTTCTTGGTGGCGCCGAACGACAGGACCTCTACGCCCGCCTTCCACGTCATTTCCGCCGGCGTGCAGTTCAGGCTGACCAGCGCATTCGCAAAGCGCGCGCCGTCCATGTGCAAGGGCAGGCCGGCATCGCGGCAGATGCCGCCGATGACGTTGATTTCATCCAGCGTGTAGACGCCGCCGGTTTCGGTGGCCTGGGTGATGCTGACGCACGAAGGTTGGACCGAGTGCACGTCGCCGACTTTGCGGCGGGCTTCCACGGCCAGTTCTGCCGGATCGATCTTGGCGGCCTGGCCACCCAGGAGCTTTAAGCGCGCGCCGTTGGTGTAGAACTCGGGCGCACCGCATTCGTCATTGGCGATGTGGGCCTGCGCGTGGCACAGCACGGCGCCCCAAGGGGGCGTCAACGCCGACAGGCTGATGGAATTGGCGGCGGTGCCGGTGGGCACCAGCAGCACGTCCACGTCGCGTTCGAAAATGTCGGCCAGCTTGCGCTGCACGCGCAAGGAGCCGTCGTCGGTGCCATAGGCCGGGGCCTGGCCGGTGCCGGCGCGCAGCAGGGCGTCGAAGACTTCCGGGCTGGCGCCCGCGATGTTGTCGCTGGAAAAACCCTGTTGCAGGGCGGGGACGGATGAGGGCGTAGTCACAGGCAAGTTCCGGCTGATGCGGGGAAAAGGCCACTATGCCGCGGCGCGGACGGGCAAGCTTGTAGAAAATTGCGGGTCGCTCCTACACTGGGCAAGTCTGTCTTGAAGGAGTGCGTCATGTGTCGTTGGCTGGCTTACACCGGTAGTCCCCTGCAGATGGAGAGCGTGCTCTTCAAAGCCAAGCACTCGCTGATCGACCAGAGCCTGCACGCTCGCCTGGGCGCCACCACCACGAACGGCGACGGCTTCGGCCTGGGCTGGTATGGCCGCGCCCCGGCGGGTCAGTCTCCCGAACCGCCGTTCCGCTATCGCAGCGTGCATCCCGCCTGGAACGACCGCAACATGCGCGAGGCGGCGCGCGCGATCCATGCGCCGCTCTTCGTCGCGCACATCCGCGCGGCCACCGATACGCCCGCGCAAGAGACCAACTGCCATCCGTTCCGGCACGGGCAGTGGCTGTTCGTGCATAACGGCGTCATCCGCGACTATCCGCTCTTGCGCCGAGATCTGATGCTGATGATCGCGCCGGCGTATTTCGGGTCGCTGGAAGGGTCGACGGATTCCGAGGTGATGTTCCTGCTGGCGCTGACGTTCGGCCTGGAGGAAGACCCGATCCCGGCGCTGGCCCGCATGGTGGGCGCCGTGGAAGAGACCGGGCGGCGCCATGGCGTCACGCATCCCATCAACATGACCGTCTGCGCACTGGACGGCCACCGCCTGATCGCCGTGCGCTATTCCAGCGAGGCCGAATCGCGCACCTTGTTCCACAACACCTGCGTGCGCCACCTGCGCGAACTGTATCCGCAGGACCCGCAGATCGCCGCGCTGGACGAGAACGCCTTCCTGCTGCTGTCCGAACCCTTGAGCGAGATGCCGGGAGCCTGGGAAGAGGTGCCCGAGGCGACGGCGATCATCGCCGGGGGCGGGGACGTGCAGCACCATCCCTTCGTGCCGATTCCGCCGGGCGCGTGACGCGAGCGGGTGCTTGGTGTCCGCCAAGGGGACACCTTTATCAGCGATAAAAGGGGTCATCAAGCACGTATTCCTCATATGGGGGAGAATGCGTGTCGCAAGACTTTGCGACGTCCTGGGCCGCGAAAGCACCCTAACTGAATAAGGAAGTTGCATGACTAATAGCAAAACCCCGCAGGCATCTGACGCATTGGCGGTGTTTACGCACACGGGGAGCGCCCCGGATCGCTTTGAATTGCATGACAAGGGCGTGGTCAGCCAGCATGGCGACACGCGTAATTACGCGGCTTTCGCGGACATCCAGGATCTTTGCCTGTTCGCCTCCGGCCTGGCCGCGGCGGTTCAGGTAGACAGCTTTGCCTACCGCACGGATTCGGCCCAAGACTGGACCGTGGTGCCCAGCGGCACCAGCGAATTTCCCGCATTCATGGACGGATTCCGCTCGCGCTACGTCGAGCAGCGCCTGCCCGTGCTGGAAGCCATGATCGCCAATGGCACGCGCGTTCCCTTCCGCTATATCAAGGCCGGCGAGTTCCCTGGCCTGGAAACGCAAGAACTGGCCCTGTCGGCGCAAGGCCTGCACATCGGCGGCGCCACCTGGCCCTACGAGTCGCTCAAGCGCATCGACCTGAACGACTGGACCGAGACGGTCACCCTGCAAGACGACAGCGGCAAGACGGTGTTCTCGTGCCTGGCCACGCGCATCCTGAGCTCGGACCTGTTGGTGAATCTGGTGTACGACCAGTTGGGGCAGACGGCGGAATACGCCTGACCGGGACACGACCCCAAGCGGCGCCGGGCGCGCCGGCTTTTCCCGGATGAAGAAAGGGCCGCTTGCAGCGGCCCTTTTCCATTCAATGCCCCGCGTGCAGCGCGGGGTTCAAGGTGCCCCAGGCGGCGGTGCGCACCAGGCACTCCACGGCGCCCGTCTGCGAGTTGCGGCGGAACAGCAGGCCATGCTGGCCCGCCAGCGATACGGCTTTCACCACGGCGCCTTCCGGCGTCAGCACGCGCGTGCCGGCGGTGACGTAGCAGCCGGCTTCAACCACGCAATCATCGCCCAGCGAGATGCCCAGGCCCGAGTTGGCGCCCAACAGGCAGCGCTTGCCGATGGACACCACCTGTTTGCCGCCGCCGGACATGGTGCCCATGATGGAGGCGCCGCCGCCGATGTCGGTGCCGTCATCGACGATGACGCCTGCGCTGATGCGGCCTTCGACCATCGACGCGCCGAGCGTGCCGGCGTTGAAGTTGCAGAATCCTTCGTGCAGCACGGTGGTGCCTGCCGCCAGGTGTGCGCCCAGCCGCACGCGCGCGGTGTCCGCGATGCGCACGCCGCCGGGCACGACGTAGTCGGTCATGCGGGGAATCTTGTCGATGCCGCGGATCTCCAGGGTCTGGCCGATGGCGCGCAGTTGCCAGCGCAAGGCGTCGACCTGGTCGATGGCGCAGGGCCCGACGGAGGTCCACGCGACGTTGGCGAGCACGCCGAACAGGCCGTCCAAGTTGGCGTCATGGGGGCGGATCAGCCGGTGGCTGAGCAGATGCAGCCGCAGATAGGCGTCATGCGCGTCGACAGGCGCTTCGGCAAGCGAGGGGATCGCGGTGCGGACGGCGACGATGTCGACTTTGCGGCGGGTGTCCCGGATGAGGGCCGTGGGAACGTGCTCACCAAGCGCGGCGCGCGCTTCTTCAGGCGTCAGACGCCGGGTGCCGCCGGCAGGGGTGTGATCGGCTAGCGACGGACGCGGATACCAGGTATCAAGAATGGTGCCGTCGGCGGCAAGAGTGGCAAGGCCGTAGGCGATGGCGCTTTGAGGTGCGGGGGCGGCGGACATGGCGGGGAGTTCTGGACTGGAATTGGGAGGATTCTAGGCGATTGAAGGTTTTGGCGGTATTTGATGGTTATTCGTAGGCGTCGGCGGAGCTTCGTCGGTTGCGGGGCGGTTGCCGGCGTTGCAGGTTTTCGTAGGTCGCCCATCGTCGCTGTCGGCGTGACGGCGCGCGCCCACGATTGCGGTCCGGAGCCTTCGCTCCGGACTGCCCCGTCGTCATCCTCGTCCGCCTTCGGCTCCCTTCGGATTCCCTCGGGCGCATCAAGGTTGCG